>Ga0214545_1001208_pt1 | contig 47342 bp, 23 predicted proteins | sample CNSS4metaG_FD_160064 | JGI IMG/M metagenome (GOLD analysis project Ga0214545, IMG submission 160064) | Root nodule microbial communities from cowpea collected in UCLA plant growth center, Los Angeles, California, USA - CNSS4 | ecosystem: Host-associated > Plants > Roots > Nodule | place: USA... | reverse complement strand
CTTTCTCCGATTGATTCTTGAAAAACAAACAAATAAAAAATCACTACCAATTTATATTGTAGTTTATTTTTGAATAAAATATTAAAGAAATTACTAACTTTATAAGTTTCATGTTTGTCCAATTTTAATCTAAAAGAGCCTTAAAACATAAGAAGTTCAGTAAAAATTTCTAACAATCACTTAATTAAAATATCTAAGTAAAAGTGTTAATTTCATTACCTTCCATGTTTGTCCATAACCAGTCTTAGAGACACATCAATGCCTCCACAGTATATGGAAGTAATTTACTCATTTGTGGGGTAAGAATCTGACCACCATTATTAAATGAAGACTCATAATATTTTTTACTAATATATATATATATATATATATATATATATATATATATATATATATATATATATAAGGGTAAAGTTTAGCGGGTACGGGTATCCACGGGTACGGATACTATGATACCCGTACCCGCTCCGTTAACATGCGGGTATCAAAAATACTCATACCCGCGGGTAGCGGGTATCCATTTTTAATATCCATTTCCTATCCGTTGCGGGTTTTATCCACGGATATCCGTGGGTACGGATTTTTTTGGCATCACTACTTCCAACCCTTCTAATCCTTCCTTCCTTAAATGTAATTTATAGTTAAATATTTAATTAAATACATACAATTTTTTATTAGAGAGTTTCTATTTATTAAATATAAATTAAAATAAACGTGTGTTAATAAATATTTTAAAAGTAAAATAGAAATAAATATAAAAAAAAAAATGTTCTTTTTCTGGTAAAATAGATTACTTAAAAGTACATCTCATATAAGTTACTAAAATTATTCACATATGTAGGTTTACTCTTACATGAGACCGAGAGTAATTTGTGTGTTTCATTGTGCTGATTTGAGCAATGACTGAGCGATATTTTGGGACTGATTATTATAGATGGTGGGTGCTTCTTGAAATTACCTTCTTTATGTGTTGCTCTTATATACCATGTGATGAAATTAGCATGAAAAACTAATTCATACGTTTCGTTCTTTGTAATTTCATGAGTCTACCATGCAATTATTATTTATTTGAAAGAAATAATACAAACTTAACTATAAATCATTAACTTTCACCTCCAATCTAAATCCTTTTTTATTTTCTTATAATTACATAAACAGAAAGATATTTGTGTGAATTATGTATCAAATCACATGAGATTCTCCTCCATGCTTATTTGTTTTTACTAATTATTAATAAAAAGATATACTTGATTTCTAACCATTTTTTTATTTATTATCTCTAACTCAATTTTAATTTAAACCAATATTTAAAAATTAATTATAAAATATTTTAAATAAACTTGCATCATAACGTTATTTAATTTATCATAGAGTTAAGATAAAATTTATACATTAAAACAAACTTTATTACAATTTTGTTCTCTTGGAATAAAATTGGTATAATCGTATTTCCATTGTACTAGCTGAATTATTGTATTTTGTTCATTTTATATTTTAATTATGTCAAGTCTTCTTGATATTAGTATGGTTCACTTGGTTCTTCATACGAGAATTTGCTATAACTAGTGTACAAGTTGCTCAAAATCACACATTGTCAAAGATCAAATTGATCATTAATATAATTAACATCTCAGAAAAAAAAGGGTAACGTGCTATTTTTTTATTACAAATTATTATTTTTTAACTGCAATCATTTATAGAGTGAATTTTCCTTCATAAAATCATTCAATTAAAAATGTATTTATCATTTAAATTATATCAACTAATATTTTTTAATAATGATAATTTTAATTAAAATTATTCGGAGGTCGATGTAAAAAAAAAATGAGATACAAGATACTTATACTTTTCATCACCATCTATTTACTATTCTTTATTATATATTTTGTCGTTTTTATTACACCAATAAATATTTAAATCATGTATTAATACATTTTTTTTATTACAAATAGAATGATTTAATTTTTTACTCATCAGCAATACTTATTTCAGTGAAAAAAATGGCTTGATTAGGTAGAAAAGTTGAAATATAATCTATCAATCATATTAGGCTGACAATTATTTAACATTAATAAGATAAGTATATATTTATAAAATAAAATAGTTGAAAATTCTAAAAACATTTTTGTATTTTGTTTTTTAAATTTCAGACACCCATTAAAGTTAATAATCTACCCCCGATTTCTCTCTATATATAAACACATCACTGTAGTAGATAGTTTCATAATAGAGCAAATCTGGAAAACAAGGATTGTGGAGTTCTGTGACAGAGGGTAATCTCCTATAAGGTGAAGCCAGTGGGGTTTGTACTTCCCTCACATTTCTTTCTTCTTTACTTCTGCATTTCACATTTTTTCTCTTAAGTGATGACTGTATGTGTTTTCTTGTTTAATCATTTTTGCATGTCACTGGTGAAAGAAGAACCATGATTTCATTCCCAAACACTGCAGTCAACAACTTTTAGTTCTTGGTCTTTTTTTTTTTGGTTCTTTATATGACAATTGAGTTCTTTGGTTAAGCAAGAACGGTGCAATAATTTTGTTTTTCTGGTAGGTTTAGTGTATTATTTTGCAGTGAAAGGATCAAGTTGGGGCCTTTGGGTTTTCTTAGTGCTGAGATTTAAACTATGAGTGCGTGTGGGACTGCGAGCGGAAAAAATGAGACCAGTGAAGGCGGTGCCAATGACTCCGTAACTTTCGGAGATGTGATATTTATCAAGCTTCGCGGTAGTTCATGGTGGCCTGCGCAGGTAGATGAATTTTTATGCTTGCTGGTTTCTATGACTCGATGAAATTCAAGATTCCATCTTTATGGTTAATTGATTGAAGTTTAAATTACATTATTCTTATGGATGAAACCTACTTTTGGTTGTTATAGTTTTACTCTAATGCATTTTTGGTCCCTGCAAAAAGTTTAATAGCTCCTTTGGTCTTTCAATTTTTCCAAGTTAAAAATTTTAATGCAACATAGTATATCATCAGATTGCTAATAGAAAATGCTAATACATTCTTCCGCAATAGCAGGTTTTAGAACTTATTGTTAAACGTTGTTATTACTTGTTGTTAGAATTTGGTATTAACAAACATGTCGATATTAACAGTGAACCAGAATTGCTTGATTTTGGAAAATTGAAAGACTAAATGTATAATTAGATTTTTACAATGACCAAAAGTAAATTTAAGCTTTTTCTAATATAATTGACTTTGTTGTAGGTAGTTGATGAAAATAGTGTTAGCAAGAGTGTTAAGCCAAGCAAACGGAACAAGCGATCGCCCGGGGACATCCTTGTTAGGCATTATGGAAGTTACATATAGTTAGTACTTTTACCTATATTCATGTTCTTTACGAATACAGTAAAATGGATACTTATGTATCCGTTATGCATGTACTTTTAGGTGCTGAATGCACTTTAGGATGAGAAGGCTTCATGTATCTTTTATTTAGAACATATTTTTAAAACGGGTGCAATGGCTAACCAGGGACCTGTTTGCGCATTTAATTCCTTGTGACAGTCTTTCTTTGCTTCTGCAGCTCGTATGTAGATCCTATTAAATGCCGCACTGAGTTTAAGACGGTAAGATGATATTTGGTAACCATTTGATACGTATTTACTTAGTTACATTTTTGTCTCTGTAATTATCATGGTATTGGCATGATTTTGTCTGTGCTTTCAGATACTTGAGCATAACGATGGTTCTCTCAGGAAAATACTTTTGCAAACTCTTGAAAAGGTATTCATACCTTCCTTGTTTGGATTCCTAATGATGAAGTTAGGAGTGTGATCTTCAACAGTTTTTTGCTTAGGCAGCAAGTTGTCTTCAACACTTTGAATTAACCATAATTCCTTTGCTGTCATTTTCTTTATGGGCGAAGGATCTTCCTAGCACGAAATCCAGTAGGTCAAAGGGGTCTTCTTTAAAGCCTAAAGGTTAGCCAATATTCTTCTGACTCTAATGGTTTTACTTTACCAAAATACAAATATCATAGCTATTTTGAATTTTCTCTTCCCAGAGAAAAGAAAAAGAAAAAAGTAGAAAAAGAGATGAGTGTAATCAAAGCAATGATTTGTACCATCTATTGGTGGTATCCCTTTTCCATTTAATGTTTTTTGTTGGCTTGGCTGTAGTTGATTTTGTATAATTATCAAATGCAATATTCTTATATTTTTTATGTTATATTGGATACCTTAGATATCTCTAACTGTTTTAGGTTAATACCATATATTCTGTCCTAGCTGAGGGTCTCTTCTGCAAGAAATCAATAAAGCATTCTGTTTAAAATTCAAGTTGGTATCAAAGCTCCACTGGTTTGTTCTTGGTCTTTGTCAACCGTTGTCCAGGCTGACTCTCCCTGTTTGTTTTTGGCCATGACTGGTCTGTGGGTCTCTCTTTTATTGAGGACCTCTTGTTATTGCTAGCCTAATTGTTTCCTGCACTTTGCTTATTCGGCGCTGCATTTTTGTCTTTCCTGCCTTATACCTGTTGGGGTCGGTTATTAAGATTTGGCTGTTTTTTGAATGACTTGTTTGAATAGCTGAAAAATTGGTTTATTCCCGTAAGACTAATTATAAAGGTGAAAAAAAATGTTTGGTTTTGTTTGTTTTTATCGGGTCTCCCACTGTAGAAAAATTCAATGCTAGATATTTCTTAGATTTGTATACTACTATTGAGGCTTGGTTTCCTGCTCTTTGCTTATTTGGGCGCTGCATTTTTGTCTTTCCTGCCTTATCCCTGTTGGGGTCTGTTATTATGATTTGGCTGTTTTTTGAATGACTTGTATGAATAGCTGAAAAATTGATTGATTCCCGAGACTAATTATAAAGGTGAAAAAAAAATGTTTGGTTTTGTTTGTTTTTACCGGGTCTCCCACTGTAGGAAAATTCAATGGTAGATGTTTCTTAGATTTGTATACTACTATTGAGGCTTGGTTTCTCAATTATGGTCCTTTCGAGCAATCCACTATGAACGTGGAGGATATTACTCTTTTTGAGAGAGAAGAATGACAACTCGTTCATTATCATTGATCTCAAGCTATGGGTACACATTTGTGCCCATAAAAGACATGTTATGATGTTTTGGAGAAAGATTGATAATTATGCCAATGATATGCAGTGGTTGTATATAGGGATAGCTAATGAACTTGTCCCCACGGGTATTATCCGAACTTGTTCTAATTTTGATGGAGAATCTTTGTATTGACGGGATATGCACATTAAGCTCATTGTGTACATTAGATCAGGCCTAGTAACAATTAGATACATCAGGCCTATTTAAATCAGGCCTATTTAAATAACATTTCATGCACTGTCATTCCTCCTTTATCTTTAGATAGCCTTGTTCTTGGCACCGTTGGATTCTTCACAGCATTACTATCTTGCATTCCAAATCTTGATAACACCTCCTGTGCGTACCATCTTTGATAGATAAATATTCCTTTCAAAAACTACTTAGCTTCAAGTTTGAGAAAATGACACATCTTTCACGAATTAGACATATCAAAATGCAACATCAATGAGTTTTTAAATTTATCACACATAATTTTATCATTTCCAGTAAAGATTAAATCTTCAACATATAGGTTGACTATTAATATTTTACCTTCCTATGATTTTTGTGAATAATGTGTGCTCACTAGAACACTTTCCAAATTCTTGTGCAAAATAGCTTCAATTTTATTGTACCAGGCTTGTGGTGCCTGTTTGGGGCCGTATAGTGCTTTTTTCAGTCAATAAACTTTCTCTTCTTTTTTTATAAATGCCTTAGCTTGCAGTGCAAATACATTTTCTTTGAGTTCCCCATGAAGAAAAACACTCTTCTCATCAAGTTGAAACACTTCCTAGCTGAAATGAGCAGTTGTAGCCAACATCACTCGTATGGTATCAAGTCTTGCCACTAGAGTAAAAACTTTAGTGTAATCAATTCCATGCCTTTGTGCATACCCTTTGGCCATGAGCTTTGCTTTGTATTTTTCCACTTGTCCATCTACATCAAACATCCATTTGACTCCCTTCAATAGCATAGAGAGTTCTTAGGTGTGATTTCTTTCTATAGCTTCAATTTCTTTGACATAGCTTTTCTCCAGTGTTTATCATCACAACTTCTTCAAATGACACTGGACCATTTTCAGTCATCATCATCATTACATTTTGATTCTCTTCCTCAAACTAACCTTCCCCAGTTTCATAATTTGCCATCCATCTTGGTGTCTTCTTGTTCATTCATCCGTCCCTTGAGATGAGGCAGATGAAATTCTATCCAGATTGGTTTCGCCAGTCTTCTTCATTTTTGCAGCTTCTTGATTGTGCTCTCCTTCACCTTCACAATTTAGTTCGTCTAGCTTGATTTCCATCACATTTTTGCTCCAGTCCCAACTTTTTTCTTCTTCAAACACCAATGCTTTGTTGATAATAATAGGTTTTGAGATTGGATAATATAATCTCTATGCCTTAGATTCATCACTGACTCCTAGAGAAAGACACTTTCTGCTCTTATCATCAGTTTCATCTTCTTTTGATCAGCTATATGCACATGTGCTAAACATCCAAAAATTCTGAAATACTGCATTACGGGTTTCGTACCACTCCAGGCTGCTTCTGAGTCTTGTTCTCTACTGCTACTGTTTGACACCGATCCTGAATGTGCACGCACCATCTCACTGATCAAAAAATGTTGGGAACTTGCTTCTCACTTAGCATAGAGCGAACAACACTCATAATTGTTCTATTCCCTCTTTCAACCATGCCGTTTTACTGAGGAGTGTAAGAGGTGATCAGCTGCCTACTTATGACCTGTGTTTGACATAATTCCTCCAATTCTCGAGAGACTCTCCTTTATCTGTCCGGAGACAAGTGATGGATGTTCCTATCTCTTTCTGATCATGGGCTTTGAACTTCTTAAACACCGCAAGCACTTATGATTTTTCATGTAAAAAAATACACCCAAGTTTTACAAGTAAAGTCATCAATGAAACTTAAAAAATACCTCTTATTATTGTTTGAAACTCACGGGATAGGACCACATATATCTTAATGTACTAGTTGATGTTGTATAGATGGTCTCCTTGAACTTTTGCTTGGAAAAGTCCTTTTGGATTGCTTCCCAATTAAACATGTAAGGCATGTTTTTTGTGGATACTCCAATCCTTGCAAACCAGTGTGTTTAGTGCCTTGTAATTCAGATGTCCAAATCGGCAGTGCCATGTGTAAGCTTCCTTTGCTTAGACTGTTTCTGCTTGTAAACACAAAGAGTGTTTTGGATTCATATAAGTTGTCACATAGAACATTCTATTCCCACTCATCTGTTTTCATAATTAATCCTCTTTGGGGATGGAATACTTTGTAAGTGCCATCCGAAATCTGAAAGGCTTAACCTTTCTCTTGCAGTTGTCCTATTCTTAGCAAATTATTCAGTTCAAGAATATAGTAAACATCCGACAGTACCTGAGTTATACCATTAATTTGTATCCTGACACGGCCTTTTGCTGCCACTGTTGTGTGTGTCATTCCCAAGTTTCACTGTTCTGCAATGTTCTTCTTCCAACTTCAAAAACCATGCCTTATTTCTTGTCATGTGGTTGCTACAACCTAAGTCAAAATACCACCTTTCTAATACACTTGCTTGTTGTGGCTCCCCATGAGCCATCAACAAGATCTCATCATCTTTATCTAATTCAGCATAATTTGCTTTCTTTTCCTAGGTAGAACACTCAGGCTGGAAAACCTATTTCCTTTGCTTTAATTCTTTGTTGGAAGTAAATATATTTACAGATTAGATACAATAAATATGAGAATATAAGCTTCTAATGACAAGAAGTCCAATTGAGGTTGAAGATGGTGATGAACTAGATGAAGAAAGTATTTGAGAGCGGATTTGGGGAATATGTGATGGTGCTGAAGAGCCGTGCATTAAAGTGAATGACTCAAACTGAGGGGAAAGCAATAAATCGAGCTTTATAAAACTGTTATAATACTAACATATATATGTTAGAATACCAGCATTTATGTTGATCGTATTAGAAAAATTAGTTATTGATTTTAGGATATGGTTATTAACTTAAACGAATCTCTGGTTATAATTCAACCATTAAATGTACATTGGCGTTGCTTACCACTCTTCATACATAGTTGCTATATTTTGGATGTGTTCCATTAGTTTGACCACGTCTGGTGCCGTTTGGTTGGATGTATTTGAATGAAAGTGGAGAACATTGTAGCTCCAGCATCATCAGATGGTCCAGGGTTGTTAAAATATTACCATATTTGTTATACAAATCATTTACTGAATATTATTAAGTCAGAAGAAATTACTCTTCGTGATTGCAAATCAATATGTAAAGTCCAAAACGTATGAATAGCCCAACACAATTTCTCTTTGTTCTCTTCCAACAGGATCATCGAGCAAAGATTCTGCAGGCAAGAAAAAATCCAATAGACAAGATAAGGAGCAGAATAAAATTAAGCACAAAAAGCAAAAAGATATGTCAAACGATGATAACGCTGGCCAAAGTCATGTACGTACTTAATGAATTATTTTATATGTTGTTTATTCCATTTGTTCTTCCGGTTTAATAATTTAACATTTATATACTCAGGAAACAAGCTCCTTAGGAAAGACCCCAGAGAGTTCCAGGAGAATTAGAGTGATGGAAAACCTTGGCCTTATTGCTCCAGCTGGGTCACCATTTCAAAAAAGTGCTCATAAAGATAACCAAGCCTCGTGAATATGGATATGAAGAAGTTGGTGTAGAGAACAGCATGCATAAACATCCTCTTCTAACATCACATGTTTGTTTAATTAGTTTAGGATAATCTTAGTCAAAAGTGGGACATTATCATGCATCCAAACTTTAGGCAAAAGTTGTGTTGGGTGGTGATTCTTTGTGGTGAAAGAATGTAGGAAATGGTTCTTGCATTACTTTCAACTTTTTTTTGTCCAACTATGGAGAAATCTATGTGTGTTTTGTTTTAACCATTGTAATTTTTGTAATTCTAGAAATATGTGTGATTATAACTAAGATATTTCATTTAAGTAAAAAATATTTGTTGACTATAACTATAAAAAGCTGCTTCTTTTGCCTGATAAATATTTTAGAATCTATTTAAAAACAAAACATTCGTTTTTAAAATATATAAGTGTATTTAGAGGTGATTTTTTTGTTAAGAAAAATTTGGATTAATTGAGACCTATAATACGATGTTTTGATAATTGTGGATTTTATTTTTCTTTTTTCCTATCATTGGAGTCTACTCTTCTTTCTTTTCTGTTTGCGTAAGAGGGTTTTCTTAACAAAGGAAGACAAAGTTATTCATAATTTAGAATTTATATCCCATTTGTTTCATCAATTTATCTTTACTACTTTATACCTTGTAAGATATTATGATGTAGAAATTACACATTGTATACTTTAGGACAATGAAAATAGTCAGATTTGTCACTGAGTATATAATTATAATCCTTTGATAAGAAAAAGAAAAATGTGTTTTGTGTTTCCTTGTTTCCGTAAATATACATCTCTAACAAATTATATAATGGGCTTATGATTCATTATTATTCGTGACCTGAAGCCCAACTTCTAATGGGCAGCCTGCACCTCCATATAACAAATATCCAAAGTGTTAAGTGTTTAAGAAAAAGGCGCCTTCTCCTGCACCTCCAAGTCTTCTTCACTACCATCCAAATTTAGCATTTTACTCCTAATTAATTTGTAATTGGTAGTGGATGAAAACGGGTGGAAGAGCAGTAAATGATATTTACTGTCGCAACGTATTTTGGTTTCTGAGCTGTACTCCCAATTATTTCGACAACTTCTTTCTCTATGTTTCTTCTCCAAAGCGGTCTTTTGTGCTTTCTGAGTGGTCCCTTTCATTTTGAGTGGATTCGTTTCAACAAAAAGCAAAATGGATTTCAAAAACCATTTGGTATTGTTTAATTTTTTTTTTCCAGAAACGGAATTCCAAATTCCGTTTCATAAATTTTCATGTTTTTTTATGAAACGGATTTCGGGATCCGTTTTATACTTTTCTGAAACGGATCACGAATTCTGTTTCAAAAATTTTAAATTTTTTTTCACAAATGGAATTCGTGATCCGTTTCATACATCCATTTTTTTTAGTTTGATTAGCGTTTTCTCGGTGCTCTTCCATGGCTGCTTCAGCTTCATCAATGGTTGGTTCATGGTGGCTTGATGAAGGTGTGCTGAAGGTTTCGTTGCAGGTGTGCGAACTGACGGTGGTGGTGGGGCGGTCTCCTTTCCGGCGTGGCTGCGGTGTAGATGAACAGGTGCGTGGTTGATGAAGGTTATGGCGCTGGTTGAACGTTGAACGTCGCGTCATAGATGCAGGTTTCGCTGCTACAACTCCGTGGTGGTTTGCAGGGTGCTGCTCATGAATGCATTGCGGTGGTGGCTCTGTTCTGCAAACGATGGTTGTCTTCCGATGCGATGGTGGCTCACGGTGGTGTGCAATGTTGAACGCTGCAGGTGCGTTGCTGGTTGCCTTGCGATGAAGGAAGGGCTTTGCAGAGGGAACGACATTGCAGCGGACGAAGGGGTGACGATGCTCGAGGTTGGAGAGGATGGACGGGATGAGAGGCTCGATGATCTCAGACTCATTGAGGCGGCAGAGGAAACGGAGGGTGACACCGCAGATGTACTCGTTGGGGTGCTGGAGGTTGTTGCGGAGGTTCTGGTAGATCCGGGAGAACTTTGCCTAAAGAGAGTGAATGAAGAAAACAGAACGTGGGAGCAAAATGTCGGGGGTGCAGCCTGAAGCACATATAAAAAGAAGGTTACTGGTTGTGCAATAAATTTTGATGAAACTACCAATAACAGGTAAATTTATGAGGGAGAAAAACGTAATTATTGGGAGAAAGGTTAGGGGTGCAGGGAGAAGACCCCAAGAAAAATGGTATTAGAAGAGAAAAAAATTGATACATAAATTGGATTAAAAATAATAACAAAGTGTTAAGTTTTTAAACCAAAAAATAGCTTTGAAAGGCATACAAATAATTTAATGTGTTATAAAAACTAATGTTATATGTTATCACAATTTTTAAAATATTAAAAAGTTAAAAATATAAAACTTACATATTTTTTAAAATGATAAAAGAAAAGAACTGGAAAATATCATTCAAGAGGTGAGTAAAATTGAATAGTTCTCAAATAAATTAAGATATTAGATATCTTTTGAAAAAGAAAAGAAAAGTCAAGGATAGGGAGAAACTATAGTTTTAAAATTATACTATTTAATGTAATATGGAATAAAATATTCTAAAAAATTATTTATAAGGAAAAAGTATTTCAAAATAATGAAAATAATGGTCCTCCTCTGATCTCTTATTTAAGAAATTTTGTAGGTCTGTGTATTTTTTTTTTCACAAAAAAACTGTCACATCTTTTAATTTATAATATAACACATTACCATAATAGGTAAAAGATATTAGTCTAAGAATTAAAAAAGTATTAATTTTAAAATAATGTATAATAGAAAATTGCAATATAACATTTAATTAAAAAACTTGAGAAATATTCATGACATAAAATAAAACAATATACATTTAATAATAATAATAATAGTAATAATAATAATTTATATATTTTAATTTAAAGACAGTAAAATAAATGTTAACATAATATAAAAGTTTTAAAAAACAACATTATAACATTTTAAAAATAAAGAATGGTATAAAAATAATAACAAATGTGTTAAAAAGTTGGACAATTTCATAGTCTTAAAAAATTTGAAAATAGTCAAATATAATTTTCTAATGATTTAAATATTAAAATAACTAAAGATGGTCTAGATAAGAGTAATATATGACAAAAAAAATGTGAGAATTACTTATAAAAAAAATTGATAATGATACTATTTTTAATAGTAAAATTAAAAATGTAAAAAAAAAAAATTGCTGAAACATAAAACAACAATTATTGTACATAATAGAATGTAATATTGAAAATTTCGAAATGGCATTAAAACATATTAAAAAGAAAAAGCAAAAGGGATAGATAATGAACATTATATAAGTCATACATTTAATGAAGTTGGCTTTAGGAATTAATAATAAAATGTTACTTAACAAAATATGAAAAATATGATATTTGCTCTGTGTGTGTGTGAATTTGGTATTTATATATCAACAGCTCCATCGGGATTGAAAAAATAAAAATAAAAATAAAGTGTTTTTGAATTTGGTATTTAGCAAACTTCGGATGGAAATATTGAATAAAACGAATGCGACCACGTCAATTGATTGAAATTGGTACAAAATTGAATATAAAGAACGAAGTTTCTTTTACTTGTATTGGTCGGAGAATAGTTCATTCATTATTCACAAATCAAATTAACAGTCTATCCTCTGGAGACAACGTTTATTCGAGGAACGTTTTCTCATTTTTAAAGTGTACGTATAATGCTTCATATCAATTTCTTTTTAGTATAATATATATATTATAATTTTGAAGAATTTGAATACATACATAGATTATTAAGTATAATAGATTTGATAACATATTCATTTATATCTCACCAAATGTTTTCTTGATGGGTGATATCATTTCCCAGGAGGACCTAAAAACAGTATTAAATAGATCATAAAGATCTCGTCAAACATTACAATCTCAAACTTATACTTCTAACACGCACCTCAAAACACTAACACAGTTTATGCACACTATGAGAGATAAAGGCAACCACTTAACAACATAAAAGAACAGAAATCAATAGTTTTGATTAGGAGAATTTGTAGAAACAGAAGGAGCAAAGTGTTGAATGAGAAATTGGTAAAAGGAACAGTGTTGTTTGCATTGACTATTGGATTGGAAGGGTGGAAACGTAATTGAAGAAGTCAAAAATAGTCTCCGGGAATGAGTTAAGAGTTAAGAAGAAGAAGTAATTTATGAGTGTGAGAGAATGAATGAATGATAGAAGAATGGAGTATTAGAGGTAAATGAGAATGCAAAGTAACGTAAAGATGGTGATAGGAAGAAGCAATGGCGAAGATGGTATGAAGAAAGAAAAGGAAAGGCGGTGGCAGATTGAGGCACCCAATAATGCTCAATTTGCATTCGACATATATCTATCTCTATCTGTCTCATGTGTCGTCTCTGGACCCACCTTCTTCCAATTCCAACCAGCGGCGCCATTAGTCTTTACTTAGTTTCAAAGCTCACCCACCTCTCTCTCTCTCTCTTTCTTTTTCTCTCTCTTCTTCTTCTTCTCACTTCCTTCTCCATATATACCCTAATAAACAATTCCAAGCACCTCTCTTTCTTTCTCCATTCTCTTCCCAAACCTCACTTCTTTCTTCCCACCTTCTGCTATTATTTTAATACAATAACCCAATCATACACTCGCTCGGGATTGCTTATCCCAACACAGATAAACAAAAGCAATGAAAGGAGAATACGTAGACCAACAACAACATCCTAAGAATGAAACACCACCTCCTATCTTCTCAAAGCTTCAACCTCATCATCAACACCATCCTTTCCCGCACAACCCCTTCCAACTCTCCGCCGCCGACGAAGACAACCGCACCCTCGCCGTCACACCCACTACTGCACACAAGCCCAACTCCTCCGGGGGTGATGGGGCCACCATCGAGGTCGTTCGCCGTCCCAGGGGCCGTCCCCCCGGCTCCAAGAACAAGCCCAAGCCACCGGTAATCATAACCCGAGACCCCGAACCTGCTATGAGCCCCTACATTTTAGAAGTGTCCGGAGGCAGCGACGTCGTCGAGGCCATCGCGCAGTTCAGTCGCCGCAAGAATATGGGCATCTGTGTCCTCACCGGTTCCGGGACTGTTGCCAGCGTCACGCTCCGTCAACCCTCCACTACCCCCGGCGCCACTGTTACTTTTCAGGGCCGTTTCGATATCCTCTCCGTCTCCGCCACCTTCCTTCCGCAGCAATCCGGCGCGTCTCCCGCGGTGCCCAACGGCTTCGCCATCTCGCTCTCTGGCCCGCAGGGGCAGATCGTCGGGGGAATGGTCGCCGGCGGGTTGATGGCTGCGGGAACAGTGTTCGTGATCGCCGCTTCGTTCAACAACCCGGCGTATCATAGGCTGCCGCCGGAGGATGAGGGCGGCGCATCTGCAGGCGATGGACATTCGCCTCCAATATCTGGCGGCGGAGAAAGCGGGCATGGGCAGGCAGAATCATGTGGAATGTCCATGTACAGCTGTCACTTGCCTTCCGATGTGATTTGGGCTCCGACAGCTAGACCTCCACCGCCACCGCCACCTTACTGATCAATTTACGTTCTGTTTCTCTTTTGTTCTTCTTTGGGATGAATTAACTTCAACTTCGTGGTTACTGTAATCAATTCTATATGTTACTCTGTTTAATTGGATTTAATTTAGCTGGTTTAGTAGAATGAAATCCTGAGTATTAGTTTAATTTTCATTATTACATAATTAGATTAAGTTGATTACAAATGGAAACACCAACAGCAGTATTAATTAGTTGCTACTATTTGGATTCATGTAGCTATAGGGTGGTTTATTTGCGGCGCTAACTATATGGATGGATCGATGTCCAGCTCCTTGAAGGGTTTCTGTTTATCGATCATATGTTGTTTGTTTGTATGTATGTATGATTTAGTTTCGTTTTTTGAAAATGTTTTGACGACAGTGTATGGTAAAAAGCTGCAACGTTTTGCTTGTAAGAAAAGGAAAGTGAGAAATGGGTTGTGCTGGTTAGGCTTTCTCTGTCAACGTAGGAAGTAGAGCATTATCTGGCTTTTTATAGAGTGTGGTGTTCACATCTGGTCAGAATAATGTTTGGTTGGAGTAGATTTTCCAAAGTGGGTTTTTGGTTTGGTTTGGTTTGGTTGGGGTGGTGTGGTGCGTGTGGGGTTGGGGTGGGATGGGGTGTTGCTTTGAAGTTTGGGAGTCTGAGAATATCTGATGATGCTGAGTAATGTAGTGTACTGTGTGTGTGTGTGAATGGTTATTGGATGGGTTGATGGGTGTGATGTGGTGAAGATGGGACTTTTGTTCAATTTTGGATAAAGTGAGTTTGATGGCAGAGGAGAACGTGGCTAGGGTTGTGGGTGACAGAAGCGTTCATCTGCTGCAGCAGCACCAGTTTTTTTTTTTTCTTTCTTTCTTTGCTTGCTTTATCGAATAAGTTGTTGATATGAGTTCAGAACAAGCTCCCACACCCTCTTCTCCACTTTATCTCTCTCCTTCTCATTACTTTATATCTGATCTATCTGTACTTTCTTTTGTCTCTTTCTCATCGGCCCCTCTGATTTGCAATTAAAGAGAAAGAGAAAACCTCATAAAGTAAAAGACCCCCCAATTGCCACAACTCTACTGTGCCCAACACTTTATTGCATCACCCACGCCGGTTATTGCCACACCCTAAATCCATTCCATCACGCTTTTCCTTACCATCATCCAGTTTATGTATCTCTCTTCCAATGTCATTCCACTCCTTTTCTCTTTATCCTCTGGATCGAACCAGTTCCCTGCATCACCCGAAGAGAAAAACTTTCACGGCCAAATTTAGGGTATATTTCAGGTTAAAAACACAGTATATATAATGTCATAGATTTAATCCAACCGCCACGCTGCGTGAGTTGAGAAAGTTTTATCGATAGATTGAGTTATATCATTTCTGTCATGTTTATCTGCGTATGTCTTACTGTTTTTTTTTCCCTTCCTATCACCGTTATCATGTCACGTAACGTATATTACCAAATATAATATCTCCACATGCAAAACCGGTCACCGCTGAGGAAAATATAAATGCTTTTAAGGATGGTAAATGTTTCTGAATTTGGTATTAACTGTCCCACTCATAGTTATATAATTTTATGATTAAGTATTTCAATACTAGGTGGTAGGGTTGAGCATGTTATTTAGTCCAAATCTCTTGATTTTGAAGGATCACGTTAATTTAGGTTGAAATCAACCCGAACCTTAAACTAGGGTTGAGAACTTTTACAGAGAGGCTCAGAAGAGGAAGAACAACTTTCTTTTCTTGTGGTCATTGTTTTTATTCACAAACTTTAAATAAAGACTTTACTCAAACAAGTTTAAATTACTTTTTCTAAGAAAGTACTATTAGTACACTTTGTATAATGTAAACTCAGACTTTGGAATGTGACGTGGGAATCAATAAATTATTTATTTATTTATTTTTCATACTATACAGTTTAGTCTAGATTTGACGTGAGAATATCATCATTCCTACACCATATAATAGAAGCACACACTCGCACACAGTGATTTCTTTCTTCATTTTTTTAACATCAAAGTCATGTTATTCTCTTTTAAACGAAGGTTCTTAAGGGGAAAGATGAATTAGTCTACTGCTGATCATGCACATACATCTCACTTATCGAAACACACCCACAAATTTAAACTCCATTACATAAATCCTAAATTTTCAATTCAGCTAAGTAATCAATCAAAAAATAAAAAATAATAGAGAGTTTCATAATTTAAAAAAAATATATATTAAATTTGAATTAATTTCATTTTGAATCATTAAACATGAAAAAAAAAACATAAATTTAAAGAAAAAAGAGTATGAAAATTTTAAATTCTTAATTTTTAATTGAATTTAAAATTTTGATAATTTTATCAAACAATTAAATTATTTTCATACATTTTTATAATTTCAATTCTTTTAGTTTTTTTATCAAACAGTATCTTTTTATCATAAATCATTTCACATCTTCTATTAAAAGAATACCTTATAACGAATTTCTTTCAAAACAGGACATAAAAGTGATTAATGAACATGTGTTTCCAAAATTTCATGTTATTTTGTATACACAATAAGTGTATACACGCTGCCTTCTGGTCCGTGGCATTTCATTCAGAAGTAGAAAGTTAACTGGTGAAACAAACATAATGAAAAAAAAAAAGAAAACATGAAAAAATACGATAAAAATACAAATTATTATATCGTACTGCTGCATAATTTTACTTTTACTATTAGTTATATTTTTTACTTACTTTAAATGTTGCATCCAATTTAAAAAAAAAAAGTTCATAATAATGAAATAATCATGAAAAGACAAAGAACGGATAAAACAACAATTCTTATATATAGTTTTAAAGAAATTTAAAACAAGACTGGGACAATTCTTTTGATTCTTTTTTATGGGGTTTTCTTTATTATACTTAATATAGTCAATTGTTTATTTGGAGGGGATATATCATACTAAGCAAAATTATAATTTATTTATGCTACCTTCACAGAGCAATGATTTGGTATTTTTGGTGTTTTCGAAGTGCCAAACAAACTGAAATAAAACGTATAAGCAATATGATTAGATATATACTAAAGTTTGAAGACTTTAATTTAAATTAATACATGATGTCGGTGGTAATATCTTTATATTTACTTTCAGTGTTTTTGTGCTCTCGAAGTGCCAAACTTAAAATATGAACTAAAAAAATAATCAACGAGTGGATACTAAATTCGTAAAAGCTTTAAATAATATATACATCAATGTCGGTGGTAATTTTATTTAAAATATGAATTTGGAAGGGACGGCTTTTATAGAGCTAAATATTATAATTGATCTCTAGTATTTTTATTTTTTTTAATTTCTTATATTTTGATCTTTTGCTTTAAAAAGTTGTGTAAAGTTATGTAATATCACTGGAAATGATTAATTTAATAAGTGCCGTTTTAAAAATCATTAATGTGTTTAAATTGAATCTTTTTATTATTAACTAATACAGTGAAATTTTCTTTTGTATTTTTCTTGTCTATTGTCCTCATGTCTTTTCATTAGTGCTATAAAATTTACTCTATAATACTCAGGAGACATTTAGACTCATTAGTTTAAGTTAAAATGCTTTAAAATAAATAAAACATAAAAATAAGAAAAAGGGAGTATGATACCTAAAACTTAATATTTAAAAATCATGTATACTATTTTATTTTTTATTGAAGTATTTTTTTGGGAATTAATATATTATAAGGAAGACCAATCGAGAAAAGAAACACAAAGTATGTTGCAAATGTATAGTCTGAAGACAAATATTCTAAGTTTGACAATTGAGTTTTGACTGCTATAAATTAATCAACTACAAAATTCTCACACTTACCTTCATACCCATTTGCGCTTCTTTTCTTGACCATTTTCAACTCTTCTTTCTCTCATTACAATTCTAATCCTCCTCAAGTCAAATTCTCTCAGCTGAATATCTGTCCATAGCATATAAAATAAGAAAAGTAAATCATACATTGACTCTGCAAAATAATTTTGTACTTTCCCATTCATAAACTAAATGTATTTTAAAAATTACAATGATATTTTTTTTTACTGAAAAACAATTAAACTAATAAAATTAAGCATATATTTCATAATTATGAAAAAAAAACGATAATGTTAAGAATTTAGGATGAGTTCAAAGTTACACATTAAATAAAAATGAATAAAATAAATAATACATAAGTACAAAATCTATAAACTCTTCTACTTAAGATTTTGTGTTGACTGTGATATATTTGATATTTCATATAAACTTATTCGTGTCTTATTTGAATTGAATCATAATAATAATTTAAATACGTGTAGTGTAATATAAAGTAAGTGAAAAATATTTGTTTCTACCTCGCCCAGTTGTCTTAAATCGTTTAGAAGTTTAAGTTTGAAGTTTAAATATTTATTGTTTTTTCTTCCATCTTTCCGGATTGGATTTATTTTGTGAAATTTATATCGGTACCAAAACTTGAGTGTTTCTGATAAAAGAAACTAAAAACTAAATAGTTTTTGTGAAATAAATAAAATAAAGTTTTGGATTTGTTTGTAGATTGAATCTTAGTATCTCAACCAACACAAAATGGTTATGAACTATAAATTATAGAGATAAAATCATAACTGCATGCTCTAATGATGATCTTAAAAAGTATGGGATCCTCCCAAATCGTCGCCACCACGGTACCAAATCAAACAGTTGGAAACCTTTCGGGAGGAATAATATTAATTCCACTACACCTAATCATTCATGTTCATGTTTTGTGTTGACTATGCTGCTTCTATGTCGGTTAATCATTATTCAAAGAATTTCTGAAACAAGATCGCTCATCTTTTGCATTTGGTGGACGTGTCCACACGTAGTTAAAGGATCTCCTCATTTTCCAACCCACACTAGTTTCATTGTATTGTGGTGCCATTCAAAGGATTGAATCGTTTGTGTAGTTTCTGAAGATGGTTTAGATTGTGAACATTATTGATTAATGAGTAGAAAACATCCAATTTGTGTAGATTGTGAAGGTTTTTTTTTGAGTATGTAGTATGGTGATGGTCCAATACTGGGAGAGGGTTATATACTTTACAAAGATTGAGAAAGGGCAAGAAAAAGAAGAATTAAAAGGAGGAAGAAAAGCTCCTTTTTTTTTTTTTTGATCGTGGGTGGGTGATAGCGATATGAATATTATCCAATGTGGAAGCCAAAATATATTATACAATTTTTTTTAATTATAGGCACCAAAAATCCAAATTGTCCCATAATTTTTGCACATGCATAATCTTATCGATTATTATGGCCTCCATCTTTGGCTTTGCACTTTGCCGACCTTATTTATTTTGTGAGAGTATCATTTCTTTGTCTTCTAATAATGACCACTCTTTGTTTTTGTCACCCATGCATGCATGTAATGTAATCCTCCATCTCCATCTCCATGCTGCACATTCACATACAAAAACTAAACAATGCATGGATAAGTGGGTGCTCAAAAACCCTCAATATACATCCACATTTGGGATATATATATATCTAAAAGACAAACAAATATTTCTGCAATAATTTCAAGCCATATCAATAAGTTTTTTTTCTCTTTTCCTTAATTGTGATTTTTCTTTTTCCAATTGTAAGGAAAAAATGAAATATGGATGAATTAGTGTATTTTTGAAGACATAGCAAAAGAATAACAAAGAAAAATCAGTAAAAATTTTAAACTCATATTTTTCATAAAAAATATTCTCATCTATGACATATATAGTATAACTCAAGAACAATAATATTTTAACTCACTTCTTTTATCTACTTTTAACTCATCATTTCAATCATTCTTAAATCATTATATCATTCGCTAAAAAAAATAAAATAAATTATTTAAAAATATGAAAAGAATGAATTAAAATAGATAAAAAAAATATGTTAAAATATCATTACCCTATATCTTAATTCAAGAAATTGAATTGATGGGTTTGATGAAGAATAGAATTGTATAATGAATAGTTGCGCACCGTTTCATTTTATTGCCTTGGGCGCTTTATTGTAGTTTGTGTGTCTCCCCTCACTAAACATACAATTTACTACTTAATGTCTATTCATAACATGTTTATAACTAGCTTGTACGATGATATTAATAGATTTAATAAAAAAAGATTTTTTTATTAAAGAATTAAGAAAGTCCTTAATTTAAAGAAAACGGAATAATGGTTAAAATTTGAAGAAATTTTGTATTGGAGAGGAAATAATAGATTTTGAAAATTGAGTTTGAAGTTGTGAAAAATTGACTAAGTTTGAGGTTCATTGAATCGAGTTGATTGACCTGTGGAATAAATAAATATTATGGGGACACTGATCGCGGTGACTGCACTGCTCAGCCACACCTTATCTTCCCATGACTAGACAATACGTGCCACTAGTTTTTCTTTGTCTTTTCTTTTTTCCTAAATAAATAAAAAAAAACATTTTTTTACAAATGGACAACTTAGACAAGTCAAAGGAAGGTTGAATTTAAATAAATAAAATATTATTTATTGGAAATATATGAATTTAAAATAAAATTGAAAAAGTTAAGTAATATAAAAAAATATTTATCTTAAAGTGTAGATCTTATTAGTATTAAATCTTCTCACGGAATCCTTTCAAAATGTCTATTACTGTTATCAATTAATAGATAAAATTAATCTCATCAAATCTTGATATTATAAAGTAAAAAATTAATTTAACGAGTAAAATATAATTTAAATAATTATAATAACAATATATTTAAGTTATAGTTATGTTCAAATTAGGATGCGAGGATGTAATAATTATTCCCTCTCCTTTTCATAATCCTCACATCACTTGATATGCTTCATGCATATATTGTCTTTGAAATAGTTTATGGATTTATATGGTCCTGTTAAGAGTTTTATTTTGGATATTAGTTATTTATTATAATGGTGTTTTTAAATTTGAACTAAGGAACTACCCTTTCTTGAATTTTATTCTTAGTTTCATGTATTGTTATTTTATTATGATAACGATTTTATATTGGGATTTTTTTTAATTATATTAAAATACATTGTTTTTTAGCATAGATATCGTCAACAAACAAATTAGCAATCCAACGGCTCCATGTTGACCGAATGTCTCAATAAAATCAATGATGAGATTGGTTTTCACAATTATGATTTAAACAATGAGATTTGATGGGAAAAAAATGTAAAGTTAAAATTCTATCAAGTAAAAGCATAAATATCGTAAATTTTCTTTATTGTTTACGTAAGAAGGATCAGAAAAAGAATTCATATTATATATATATATATATATATATATATATATATATATATATAAATCAAGTGATAATATAATATTATTAAGTTAATATAAAAAATAAAATTATATTTATTAAAAAAAGTAAAATATATCAAAAAAGATGAGATAATAGAAAAAAAGAGAATAATAAAAATAAATGATTTAATAAAAAACTTAAAAAATAATTATATTTTAAAAAGTAAAATTGATATTTTAAAATATAAAAAAAAATATTTATATAATATATATATAAAATATATATATACCAATTTTATAAGAATGGAACTATGTTAGACTTAAAACAAAATCTAGTTGGAGATCAAATAAGGACAATTTATTTGTCAGATAAGTTAAAATTTATTGAAAAGTTTTTATTAAATAGGTTGACTTAATTTTAAAAAATCGTTTTTAACTGAATACTCCATTCTTATGTCAAAAATAATAAACTTAGTTCAAAATGAATTTAAAAGACCAATTTGATTAAACTAATGTATCTTATTTAATTAATATTTACATAAAACTATAAAGACATAACATGCATCCAAACAATATTGTACAGGTCATAATTCAACAATCATTAAACATTTAAAATTTATCAATATAGACCAATTTCTCAAATCATGTAACATATTGTATATTTCATCTATATGTTACATTGTATATTGTAGTATATTTTTAAAATGTATAAAATTCAATAATTTATATATAAATGTTTGAATCAATTTAAAAATAATAAGATATAAATTCAAATGTAAAATATTAAAATAATTTTAAATAATTAAAAAAAATTAACTTTGAAAATAATTTAAAAAAAATGAATGTGAAATATAAATTTAAAACTTAATTTTGTTAAAAATATATAATAAAATTATCAATTTAAATAAAAAATAATTTTTGTTTCAGTTTTGAGATGGATGAAATTGTTCAATTTTTAAAAAAATTGGACTAAATTGAAACAATAAAAATACATGAACCAAAGTAAGAATGAGGAAATGACACTTGGTGTGACAGTGTGAGTGACATGTGGCACTGTCACTGACTTGTCACACTGTCACCGCCACATGACACGACGTAAAAATGAGACATGACAAATTTTTATTTATTTTTAATTAAAATTGAAAATAAAAAAAACATGAACTAACGCGTGATACACCTCTTTAATGTGTTAGTACACTACTAACAAAAAAGACCTTATTACATCAAATTTTCAAAATAAGAATCAAATAGAGACAAATAGAAAAAATGAACCAAATTGATATTTCCTACAAAATAGGAATCAAAAATATAATTCTAAATTAACTTTATCTTTAGAGGATGTGAGACCTCTAACGTATCTCTCACGTTAAGAAATATACATCTATATATAAGACTTAAACATTATAAACGATCCGTAATAAATTAAATGATAAACCCAATAAACTAACTTATAAAGTAAAATTTATATCCATTTATATATTTATAAATTAGTTTTATTTTCGAGTGGAAATTTAAGTAAAGAAGCATATAAAATTTGAATATGATTGTACCGGTGACGATCTCACAAACGTTGTTACTTTATCTTGATATCTTAAAGTATGTTTTTCAGGGCACAGAGTTAAAAACAAAATTAAAAACCATTTGCACTCAACAAATAAATTAATTTATCCAACGCAAGCCGGAATTGTAATGTGAACTCCCTTAGCCGCAGCAAAACAAAACAAAAACATGTTTGAGCCGAAAAGGTAAAGTGTGAACTATGGCATAATTAAGTGTAGTTAATTTTAAGGTTTTATTATTTCAACCAGTCACCTCTGTTGCTGCTTTATTCGACATAACAATCTTAAATAAAGAAAATTAGGTGCCGGAAGTAATAACGTACACAACATATACGCATAATTAAGAAAGGGAAAAAAAATATGTTTTTATATCACACACTACAAAATAAACTTTCGCATTTTGTTGACATAGTAATTCACATAAATGATATATTTCAAATGTTAATATAATATATATCAAGTCGCGAATGTAAAAAGTTTCCATTTTTTTTTTCCACTTTCTGCACTCGTGCTCAAGATATTGATCGCATGCATGTCTTTTTGGTATGTTGTTATGTAGGTTGTGATTTTTTTTGACAATAATAAGTAGGGCTGTTTTTGTGTCTTTTTTCTTTTGCGGCAAGAAGAAAAACAAAAGTAATGCACGCCTAAGAAAACAGAGACAGAAAATAACTACATGCAAGCATGAAATTACTGGGACATTTATTTGCCTTTATCTCAGCCACCATTATTGAGTTTTCTTTGTACCAAACAAATGAACATGCAATAATGTGAATGGATGAATTTCTGAAACCTAAAACAGGAAAAGGAAATGAACAGGGACACGCTTCATTTCCTGTCTCCTTCTTGGTGCCACTTTCAAGTTTCAACACACTTCCCTTTCAAGTTTCTTCTATCTTTATTGCCAAATTAGGTGGCAAGTAGTAAAACAGAACAACGCTTAAATTGAATGACCATAACAATAATAAATCATTCTACCACACATAAAATGAACCTCTTTCATCATATATCACCCATAACATTAATTCCTTCTCATTTATGAGGTTTCTATTTTACTTTTGTCTTCAAAGATCCTAAATTGTTTGATAGTGTTAAACCTGATATGTTGAACCATAAGTGTGTTATGTAGTTTCTATCATAATTGATAAATGATGGTACACCGTTTGGTCTTGTAGCGTTCACAAAACGAAAGAGATTGTACGGTGGAATCGTCTGGTGACTATAATGTTCTGTAATATGGAATAATGTTCACGTGTTTTTTTTTTTTTTTTTTTTTTTTGTTGTCTAGGAGTGATTTACATGTGTCGGTTCTAATGTATTTTCTTTATAAATAGGATTTTGTATCTTTAGTAGAAACTAATGTTTGAGTAAGAATCTGTTAATAGACAAACTGCTAAAGTTTTAATTTCTTTGATCTAGTCAATTATATCTTGTGGAAGTATGTTGAAGTTTTTACATTTCAATTGAACCACATTAATTTTTGTGTCTGATTACTTTTTACGCTTTCTCCATTTTCTTTTACCTTCTATCGTCTGATGTAACAACTTTATTTATTATCATTTTTATTTGTGTGATCACGTTCTATGATGAATTTATTTATGCTAATTGATAATAGATAAATAATGCCAAAATTAGTCATCCAAAAAAATTTGGCACAAAAACTTATTTTTTTGTCATTTTTTTAAAACATTAGGCTTAATTACTTGTTTGATATCTTCTTTGGTTAAAAAGTTTTCAAATTGTTCTACGCTTAACATTTTGTATCAATTGCGTCCTAATTTTTAAAAAAGTATCTCAATTAAGTTCTTTAAAAAAATTTACTGACAAAATTAATGGCATGCCATGGGTTGATATGTTGTTTTTTTATTTTTTACTTTTTTTAAGGTTAAAATAATAATTTAGTTCCTATTTTCATTCGATTTTGTCTATTCAATCCTAATACTTTTTCTTTTGTTTAGTAAGGTCACAATTGTATTTAATTTAATTCTTTTTGTTAATGTTGTTTAAAAACTTAACAAACAGTGAACGATATAAATCACATGTAAGTTCATGATTTTTTTAATTTTTCTTCAATTGATTTTGTTAATTTTAAATAAATTAGTGTCACATGTCAAATCAACATCATGTCATGAGACATGTAACATCATTTTTATAAAATATTTTTAATTTAGAAATAGAGTTAGTTTAAAATTTGAATAAAAATTTTGGAAGTGAAAATTAATACCGTTGATTTAAAATTTATTTATTTGTGTGATCACATTCTACATTAAAATTATTTATGCTAATTGCTATACATAAGTAATGCAAAAATTAGTCACCAATATATATATATATATATATATATATATATATATATATATATATATATCTTAATTAGTGGTTTAGTTCTCTAATTTGCTAATTTGGTTTATTTTAGTCTTTCTTTTTTGTTTAATTTGATCATCTAATTCTTTAAAAATGTCCAATTTAGTCATTTTTCTTAGTTAACATCGTGTCCGTATATGTCACACGTCATTTTGTAAAATTTTCAATTTTTATTTTATTTTCTTAAAATATTTAAAATTAAAAAAAAAAAAACTACCACATCGCATCTGTCAAACTAACAATGGTGGTTTTCAATTTAATCTCTCTATTTACAATTTTGATTCAATTTAGTCTTCCTATTTTTTAAAATGATTCAATTTTGTCTTTTTCTCATTTGAGACTGAATTAGTAATTAAGCTTAATTACAACTTTATATTCATGCTAAAATAATTTTTTTATCATTTATACATCAAATTACTCCACCTAAATATTCAAATTATTTTGTTTTTTACATATGTAAAAAATTACAAGTGAACAAATGTAAGAAAAAAAATAACATTAGTATTGAGGGAGTGATTTGATGTATAAATGATAAAAAGTTATTTTAACAAGAATATTAATTTGTAATTAAGCTTAATTACTAATTTAGTCTCAAATTTGAGAGAAAAAATTGAATCATTCTAAAAAATATAAAGACTAAATTCAAAAAAACATTGTAAATAAAGGGATTAAATTGAAAACAATCACGGTTAATCTAACACATGATACAACAATAACATATCACACGACAGTTTTTTTTAAATTAAAAAAAAAAAACAAAAAATTTCACAAACATCAGTCGTTTCTAATAACCTACATTAATTGTTTATAACAACCTTGTAATATCCTTTTAAAACCTATATACAAATATGCGTCTTTGTTTTTTTTATTTCCAAAAAGCCTGCAATTTTTGCGTCTTCACTCTACATGCACTTCCAATTTCATCCAATCCAAAGCTTCTCTCTCTTCCAACAATCCACCACCAAGCGAATCATTGCGACTTCTCTACTCTTCCATTAAGCCACTTGTCTACAAGCGTCACCGCACTCTACACCACAAGAACGTTCCAACGACACCACCACACTCATCAACATGGTTGCCAAATTAGATCTTTTGAAATTTATTATATTCAACTATAAGAACTTTAGAAACTTATTTTTTATTGTTCTTAATTATTGAATTAGCATCAAATTTATAAATTTTAAATGACGTAAATGCATATTTTTCATCTTCATCACAAGTCTTTCTCTTAAAAAAGAAAGAATCAATTCTTTTACTTTTTATTATAATTTTTTTAATATAAATTTATTACTATTCACCTATTTAGTAAAAGATAAATTTATCAACTCCAAGTGATACACAATAGACAAATTTATCACATACAAGAATAAAACATATTACTTTAAAAAAAAGTAGAAAATAAATTTATTTAAAAGAAGAAACGAATTGGTCTAAAATGTTTCTTAACTTTTTTATTCCACCATGATGCAATTTTATTTTGAAAATAATGCGAGATTGAGGGTGAAAAGTAAAATGAAAAGGGAAAGGGAAGAAAGAAGTGGAAATACATGAAAAAGAAACGAAAAAAAAGAGGAAAAAATATTCAAGAAAATTATAAAAAATTAAAAATTAATATAAATGATATAATAATATATAAAAATAATTTTAAAGTAAATATAAAAAATTGAATAAAAAAATGGGGAGATGTGGCTCCCTTATATCATGTCTAAGGTCCGTCGTTACTCATGAAAGTGAGTTCTTGTTAGGTCATTTATTTTATCTATCGTGAACAGTCATCTTTGTCTATCGTAAAATCATCGCACAATAACAAGTTATTTATATTTGAATATTTATATATTTTTAGTTTTTGTATTATTAAAATTTAGAATTTATTATGTTTGAAATATTGTGTTATTTATACAATGTATTTTTATCTAATTAATTTAGTTTTCATTAATAATTATGGTTAATTTATATATAATTTGTTCTATAACAATTTTAATGTAGTTATGTAAATGTTAATGTTTGATATAATTTCAATATTTATTAGGCGAGACCAATATCAAATTTTAATTTCTTACAATTTAATATGGTTAGTTGTTATATATTTGCAATTGCAGGTTGACATACACACAAATCATAATTTTCATTCCATAAAAATAACATATTACATTGATTAACAAGAACAATCAATCTAATTTGTTTTTAAACAAAAAATTAATTGATTTATAGAGTATATATGCTTAAGTTTTTATTATAATTGATGTAATATTTCTCGATTCTACATCGATTTAATAAGTGTGGTAAAAATTATTAAGCGACTAATTAACAACACACGTCTTTAAAACATTATAACATTTTGCATTTTGATAAGTGTTGTTTGTGTTAGGTTTTTACAGAGGGGGTTTCACTGGGGAGATACAACACCAATGAGGCCTGAGCCCAATCATATAAGGCATTGACACCACTCTTAACCCAAAACCTTAAGGCAATGGGTTTATGTGGTTGGACTCAGGTCTCATTGGTGTTGTATCTCCCCAGTGAAACCCCTTCTACCCCCTCTGTAAAAACCTAACAAGTGGTATCAGAGCCGATGGTTAATACTGGCTCAGACGAGTGCAGTACCAGTATGGTCCTGGTATCGAAAGTCTTCCTAACAGTGTGGGTCAGGTAAGCGTGTCCCGTTAAGAAGAACGGTGGTACAGAAAAGGGTAGAAAAGAAGTACTCGTGGTTGGACAGCTTCCGCTGGAGGGGGAGTGTACCAATGTGGTTGAAGGGACTCACCCTTGAGGGGGAGATTGTTAGAAATCCAAGTGTGAGTATAAGTCCCACATTGACCAGAAATGAGAAAGTAGAGTACTATATAAGAATAAAGACCCATAAACCCATTGCCTTAAAGTTTTGGGTTGAGAGTGGTGTCAATGTCTTATGTGCTTGGGCTTAGGTCTCATTGGTGTTGTGTTCTCTTCAGTAAAACCCCCTCTGTAAAAACCTAACAGTTTGTGAATTTTTATACATCGAACAACGATATTAATGTGTGGTCATAAATGATTTCATTAAAGATAATAATATTTTAACATTTTTTTTATTTTTTATTTATTATTTAAATTATTTTTATATTATCACATCACATTATTAAAAAATTAAAATAAATAATTTAAAAATAATTGAACTAATAAATTAAAAATGGATAAGAAAAATAGTTCAAAAAAATAGTTCAAAATTTTATTATTCTTTGATCGGTAACTAATAACCCCTTAAATCATAGACTTTGAAAGTGTTATGAGGAAGAGTGGTTGGGTAGAGAAATTTGCAATTGTACTTGCGGGAACGAAGAGGAAGTGAGGGAGAAAAGTACAAGTGGGTATATTTGATAGAAAATATATATAATTTTTTTTAGAAGTGAATTGATAAGAAAGATCTAAATTGAAAGAATGGATTTTGCGCCATGATGATGTTGATGTGGGTGGGGCTCAGAAAATGATGTGTATTGGTCAAGTTTGATCTGCAAAGTACAAAGTGAGAAACCCATGTTGGATTTATTGCAAGACAAAATCAAATTGTCTACAAGAGAATACAAATTTCTCACCCTTCATTATTCTCTTCCTCTATTTTATCAATCATTAACTACCTCATTTATTATCCTCTACCATCACAAAACCAACACATTCTACGATTTATTATCCAATCACCTTTTTTTATAATTCAAATTTACGTTACTTTTATTAAAAGTAAATAACAAAATTTAGATTTTTTTTTTATAGTAGGTTATCTGTGAGATTCCCTTTCTAATATAATAAGGTTTTGAGCTGGTTTTATTAAATGGTCCATGATCAACCTACTTATTACCTCAAGACTTCCTTTCCAGCTACTCACTCCCTCATTTTGTCTCTCCACTTAGCAACAACTTATTGTCTTTCTCCCTTTTTTGAAACAGGAGCTTTGTTAGGGCTTGAGTTACGTCCTCCTTCGAGTTTACTGAATGCTCTTCCTCCACGCAAGCCAATCCCTAACCTCTGTTCCACTTCCTTTTTTCTATTCCAAAGCTTTGGTCCTATGTTGTTCTCTGTCTTGGTCTCATTGTCGCTCCCTTGGTTCTGTTTTCCAGATTCGTAAGCTGTAGTAATGTCGTGGTGCTCTTCTTTTAAGGCATGTTGTTGGGTTAACATCTTTCAAGGTAAGGGAAGCTAATGATTGTGCCTTAGTATGTTTTTTTATTGAATTATGGAATTATAGGTTTGTTCTTGTTTCAAGTTTGGAAATTTCATTTTTAGCAAATTTGGGAATTTTTGTTAATTGGTAGTTTAATTCCATGTATTGATAGGAAAAGCTTAGTTTTCAAAATGGTAATTGTTACGGAAGAGATGTTTTTGTTCAAAGAATTTGTGTTTGTCTGATTATTTTATGAGAAATATATTGAATTTGGTGGGTTATAGTGACATCTTGAAAGTGGATGCATGTGAGATTAAGTTATGGATCTTGAGAAATATGGTTCTTGAGTTGAATGGAGATGAAACTCTTTTATTTTGGCAGATGATGTAGAATATGGTACAAGGTTAGACTTTGGGGTTGTAACCATGTTTGAATTGAGGGTTTGATATTACTTAGCTAAGATTTTGCTTTTGCTCATTTATAGACTTGGTAAATGTAGAATTTAGGTAGTTTAGAATGCAATTGGAATGAGAGATATTGATTGTTGCAATTGTTCAGTTTGGTATCATCTATAAACCACTTTTGAAATGAGTTTGAGAAGATAAAAATGCAAGATACCAAATTGTACAGTGGAACAAATCAAAATCTCACAACCAAGAATCATATGGTGTGGCGCTACCCGTTTTCCTACACTGCACACTTTTTGTAAAATGAAGGTTCCAACTTTGTTAACTGTTGAATCGAGCTGAAGTTTTAACAGCTGATCCTAAAAACACATAGTTCTTGACTTTGACCGGTCGAATCTTGAATCGAAGGTCTGTAGTGAGAGAAGTTTTTATCGCAAGTTCCCTGTAATTTTGGTTGTTGACAACATTGACCTTTGTTGCTTGTTTTGTGCATAATTTTCTCTATGCTATTCAATTAACTTTCTATATCTTTAATTTGAATGTAAATACAAAATTTTTTTAGCTTTACACTACAATTTTATTTCTAAAATCTCAAATTATTTGCATAATGTGTTGTTAAGTTGGATTGGATAAAAGTTATAGTAATTAGTTATTTTTCAAGAGAGACATATGTTTTGTGGTTTTTAATATGTGTTTTCAAATGCTTGTGTGAGAATATAGGAGATTCCATGGTAGAAATCCTATTTGATTTAATTAGTAATGTGTTCATTGATGTAAGAAGTCAATATTGGAGGTTTATCCTAATACTCTAATGTTCATGTTCATTCAAGACTCATGTAGAGTCGAATAAGTCATGAGGTGAGAGGGGCAGGAGGTCTGACTTTAAGAACAGCCTCAGGGTTCTTATGACAGTTAAAGAGACTAACCTTGTGTGGTAGGGTAAAACTCATTGACATCGACTCTGTAAGTAGTAGAGACCACCACAAGTACAAAAACCACCAAGAATCATACATCTATGTCTAAATCCGAATAATTGAGTCTAGAGTGTCATCATGTGTGATGGGTTAGTTGATATTGCTTAGCTTGGTGCAGTTGGTGCATTGTTCTACAATTCTTTTGAGTGTTATATATATATATATATATATATATATATATATATATATATATATATATATATATATATATATACACACACACACGTGTATTTCTTTTTCGTAACTAGCTTACCCTTCTCCTTGATGTGCTCTGTTTTCTTATGGTGTTTTCTTTTTGTAATGATCACTAATCTGAGTGTGAGCATATGTGAAAACTTCTAATGATCGTGCGGATGGCAGAGACAATGGTATTTAGTGTAGGCATATTTGTTAACGCTCTTTTAATAACCTTTTGGAACGGTTTATTTTGTAATTCCTTGCTCTGTGAATAATCCTTTTGGACAACTATTTCATGTTTAAATTCTACTTATGACATTGTTCTGTACCTATAATACTATTGTTTTAATATATTTTGGATAACTGTAGAAGATTGATTCTTATATACATCAATAACATGCTCTAATTTATATTATAATATAAAATGTCTTATTTTAATAATTTTATATTACTAAAATGGAATGCTAGATTAGTCATATATAAAAATATAAAAATGTTCGATTTAAATGCATCAAAGTAATTTAAACTTTAAAGAAAATTAAATTTGTAATGCAGTTCGATTCCAATGATGAAAATAGCTTAGGATTATTTTTATATAGAATATGTTCGATCTACGAAATATAATGTACCACTCCTAAATTATATTAATGGCATTTCTTAGAGTATAATTTTAACATTAAAGGTATTTGATACCATAAAATATAATTTAGTGAAGTAAATTAGAATATTAAAACTTGAAAAAGGAAATTTAGCATTTTTCAACATACAAGCTTATTATAATTTAAATAAAAAGTGTAAAGTATAAAAATATATAATTGTTAAGTCAATTTAAGTAAAATTTCAATGAAGATTATAAATGCAAGAGAAGGAGATTGATTCTGATAAAACACAAAACACTAAATAATGTTTTTTTTTTTTTTTTTTCTAAATCGGTAGAAAACGCGAACATCTTAAGTTTTGATTTCTCTCTAGTTGCATGGTTTATTTATATAACTTAATGCATAACTTCGAATATGTTCGTATAAATGCTTAGTTTCACCATCTTAGTACAGAAAAAAAAAATTAACTAGTTATGAATTTAAGTTGGTTTCCTTATAAAACCTTTCTTATTTCATTAATTGTATACATACATAATTGAGGATTAACATGATATAAAGGATTAGAGGCACTAAATTATCAAATAATAATGACATTAAGAAATAGGAAATGATTGACACATAATGGATTCAATAATTTGTTAAGATATCACATCGGTATCACGTCGATTATAAATTAGAAGGCTCTCGATATCTTCATGCAAATTTCTTATCAAAATTGTCGTGAGAAAAAGAAAAATATTAAGGAAAACAAACAAACATTTCTTATCAAGTTTCTCACAATACTTTCTACTATTAGGGAAGAAACTAGAAGATAATGAAATGCGTTGAGAGATATTAAAGTAATATATAAGTATAAAATAGAAACATTGAATATTAATGAAACGAAAATAGAAGAGTATTCATTTAAAACGATGATGTGTAGAAATACCCATTTATGGTAATTAAACTTTACGATAATAACAAAACACATTATTTGTAGAAACATTGAATATTGACTTATCTCATTGTGCATATGTTATTTTGAAAATCTCACTCGAAAAGGAAATTTAGTCAGTGAGATAATTGAACTTTCAAGGATTTTAAAGATCATATGAGTTATGAAGACTGCTTACTAGGATAAAAGTTTTTATTTTTCCTGAATCTAAAATTAGGAAGCTATGTTTATCATGTTTGGTTTATATTTTTTAAAAACCTAGATTTCCTTTAAATATGTTTTTATACAATGATTTTGGTTAAATTTCCCATTTTCGAAAATATAAAAATCTAGCTTTCTTAAATTGAAATAAAAATGATAATAATACATTTACTAAATTATTTAAAAATGATAATAATCCTTTTTAAAACTAAAATAATTTTTTATAATTAACAAAATTACCTACAAAAATAAATAAAAATTATCTACAATGAAAATGTATAAATTATTTACATTTATTTTTATAATTACAATAATAATAATTTTATTATTTTTTCTTGTTATAAAAAAAAGGTGATCATTCGTGTGTGTGTGTTTATTTTTTTGTGTATAGTGTATGCACTTTTACTAGTAATAAACAAAAAAAAAAAAACACTGAAACAGTCCTAAGAGGAAAATAATAGGAAGGTTGTAATATCTAGAAATGTAGAGCATAACAATAATACAAGAGGATGTGTGTAACTAACTATTACGTTTCTCAGACAATTATATATAGTTGTTAGTAACTTGTAAGTATGATATGGCATGGAGAAAAAAGTGAATTAACTAAATACATGCAGACAATTTTTTTCATAAAATATTTAGAAAAGGTATATAAAAGGCTTAAATATACATTTGGTTCCTAATTTTGTTGATTTTATTCAATTTGGTCCCTATTTTCGTTTTATGTTCAATTAGGTTCTCATTTTCGATAAATTGTGGTCAATTTGGTTCTTTTCACTATCGGTGTTTAAATAGTTAACGTTTTTGAACAATACATGCCAACTCCTGGTTTTTTTAATTTTTTTTAAATTTTTTTTAAATTTTTTAAATTTTTAAATTTTTTTTTTTTAAATTTTTTTAAAATTTTTTTAAAATCTTTTTAATTTCAAAAAGATTATCCACGTATCAAGTCACAGTTATGCCACGTGTTAGCTTCTTTATATTTAGAAGAAGTATTTTAAGATTAAATTACACATAAGTTCATTTATGTAAATTTATTAAAAATACATGAAATATCACGAAATTCATAAGGGTCTTTTCTTTTTGCACCCCAACTATTATTAACTGCATCCCGTACTAATAAGAAAAGACTAAACTAATTTTTCTGATTGCACCATGGCACATGCCACCGTTGTTGCTTCTGCATCCGTAATTGTACCATCTCCGCTGCATCTTCATTTTCCACTCTAGAGGAAGAAGGAAACAAAAGAAAACTCATTCTAATTCTGGAAAGTTCGTTCTGAAAAGCTCATTTTAGAATGTATCATATGTTCTGAAAATCTTGGTCGAGACATCTTATATGCTTTAGAAAATTTGTTCCAGAAATTATGCTCCAAAATTTTTGTAAAACCTATTTTAGAAGATTTCCAAAACAAATAATCAAGAAGTCACCTTTACAAATGGTTATGTTCGAAATTATAGGGTACAGATATGGGGTTCAGGAAAAAAAAAAACCAGTAGAAGTGTGAAGAGTTACGGGTTTGGAATTGCTGTGTTAACTGAGACGTTACGCAGCGAAATAGCAAATTCATGGCGGTTGGTTTGGTTGCAGAGGGTGGAAAGGTTTAACTTTAAAATTTCATTCATTTTTGCCCTATAATAATCTTCCAAAATAGAAAGTATAAAACTTGGTGATTTGCAATATAAAACAGGTATAATACAATTATAAAAAAAATGCAAGTATTTATAAGACAAACAATGTTACTTTCCTTTATTTAAAGTATCCCTATTTAAAATAACAGAATAAACTCCACCGAAGTTTTATAACAAAGTTGGAGCTATGAATATCTACAGCTGGTTAAGTTATTGGCAAAGTGATGTGGCTAATTTTCCTTTCTGAAAACAACGCCGCCTCAAAGTTCTTACATTATACATTGAGCATCCCCTCATTATTTTACTAAATTTTAATCCGTTCTATACTTTCTACATAATACACCACATTCTGTATCATTACAAAGGTTAGATCCTACTTTCACAAAAGAGTGAGTTTCCCTACTACTAATCTTGCTACTAATCCTACCACTACCTAACCCTCTATGCTGTGAACTTGTGTTAGAATGCAAACAAGAAACACCCACCCCTCTCCGATCAACACTCACCGCTCCATTTCTGTATACATGACTGTCTTTCTCCACTCTTGAACCTGTGGGAATAGCAGTAGGAGAAACTGAATCGTATCGGTCCATATCAGAGAGTGGGGAATGTCGAGAGTTTAAGGGGGAAGATGAGGAGGACGAGGATGTGTCAGAATCAGAATTCCTCCACACACTACTCCACCCATTTCCTGAATCACCAAAAAGATAATCTGTGAAGTCATCTGTACTGGCTGAATCACAGGTGCTATCAGTACTGCAAGAACCTTCATCGGAATTGCTGCTAATGAGGGATGAATTATCACTGGACGAGTCTTCCTCTAAAATCTTTTTCAGGTGGTGAAACTTTGAATAGAAAGAATCGAATGCAGGTGAGCCATCCGGAGAGATGGAACTGTTGACATGTTCAGAAACACCAGAATTCGTAGATGTATATCTTGCTTTCGTTGCAAGAGTCTTTCCGCTGACTTTACTTTTTGAATCTGAGGATAGTATTCTGTTCCTGATTAATCTTGGAGCCCTAGGCGAGCACCTACAACGCGACTCAGATAATCAGAGAAGCCAACAAGAGAAAATGTAGTTAGAAGGATCATTGAAGCCACCCATCAATGTCTTAAACACTGACTGGTTCAATCAAATCTCCCTCCCCTCGTCAGACTTGAGCAAAAAACCCAAGTTACCTTGCATATAAAAGCATATATGCTCCTGTTGTCAACACTCTCTCCAATTCAACAGCAGTCACCTGCAAGACATACATACAGCAGATGGTTAAACAAAGTAAAATACAAGTAAAAACCGCAACAAATGTTCTGTAAATTTCCTTCTATTTAGTAATACAGCAGTGATTTGAGGACACAATCATCCACTGAACTTGACTTTACTTTCATCCCAGAACAAAACGATTTTGGAACGAAATTGGCTTACAGAGCTTTCAATTCTGAACCTCTTGCACCACCTTTGTCATTTGTCTACCTTCGCATGATATTCTTTCAGTTTAATTGTGTCAATAAGGTGGCTCACCGACAGAATAAAAGAGCGGCACTCACCATAGGCACTTGCCAAAAGACAAAAGAGACCACACACAGTTGCCAGAGAAGAGGCAACACCAACAGCAACATCAACATAAGAGAGGCAGAGGGAGGTTTGAGAGAGACAAGAGAAACAAGGGGATATCTCAGTTCATTGGGTTTTTCTAGAATAGCCTCTGCCTCATAGCACTACTATGGCATCCGCAACAGCTGGCTACACTTAATGAATTTGGGACAGCTGTGAGAATTGGATTATTTTGATAATCGATTATTTCGATTATAATCAGAATCAGTTTTTATTTTATTTTATGGGAATTACACTTTTAAAAGTAAAATAGATCGTCCTAATTTAAGCAAACAATTGAACTCCATAGATGTAACAAAATATTAGCTTTTGGAAGAAAAAGACTACTTTGGACTTTTAAGTTGTGTTTGAAATCCCATTTCAACTATAAATATGTCCAAATTAATAATATATAAACAAACCTAAATCTCACTTTTCAAACCAATTTTGCAAGGTTAAATTCTAGATTGACATCAAATCATAACAAGGATTGTTATGCCTATCGTGTCACCCATTATTGAACCATCCATAAATATTTATTTTCACATTCAAGATGTTCAGTCTTCAGGGCGAGAAGGTGTACTAAAAGTTCAATGTTGATTGGCCCAAACAAGAATTTTTTAATAAACAGCTGAAATATATAGGAAGACCACTGAAATGGGGAAATTCAATGTTTCCCAAATACACTCTTAACCTCCCTACTACAGCAGCCCCTGTAGTAGCTAGGGGATGCTCCGAAGCTGTAGTGGCGCTATAGCATCCTACTTAAGTCTCTGACTTTTAACTATATTTGTAATTTGAAAAGCATTTTTGATAAATTTTGGTTCTACATTGTTCACTGCTCAGTGGACTTGAATCAATTAGCAATAGAAATAACAGTATGTTGTGATTAGAGTATTAGAAAAATGTAGTTAGTCCAACGTTAGACTGTCAATTAGTGGGTTAAAGAACTCAAAGGATAATAGGGTGTAACTAGGAGGAAAAGGGAGAGTGGAAATCATATTCAGTTTTTAACTGTAGTTGGAAGGTAGAGTCCAGATCTCTCCGACACCTGGAGGAGTCTTTATTGACATCTCACCTCTGCGCTAATATCTCCAGTCTACAATCCAGGTCAAGTTGCAGATGTTTCTATCAAATGCTTTCATTTCTTTCTCCCATATTCTAACCCAGTTTTATCATATATTCAGCTTATCGAAAGGACCATGGACTACTTATTAAGAAAATCATACATAGAAAAGTACATTTGGGAACCAAAAGTTGCTCTTAATATTGGAAACAAACGCAAAAGTAAGGGGCTTACCACACTGTCATCAACCTTGAACCACTTGTTTTGTATATTCTTCACATAGCACACGTAATGACCCGAAAAGGCAGCATTCATGGTATCTAAGTGAACAACTACCCCATACAATCTGTATATGGGTGATTTATCACTAGTCCCACTCATGAAAGGTGCCAAGTTAAGTATTTCAGGAAATTGAATAGGCTTGTTGAGCTTCCCAAATTTCCCAGACTGCAATACGATGTAACAACTAAGGAAAACTATGCATATAGTGCAGTTAAAATAACATTGTCTTGGAACTGAATTCATGAAATACCTGAAATCTCTTTAATGCAACAGTAAGAACATTGGGTGCCTCTGAAACTGTCAGCTTCTTCTTGGCCTTCTCATAAGACTTACATCTTCAAATGGAAATAGTTTATGAACACAAGGAAAAGCATTTGAGTACAAGTACTCCAAACAAAATTCCAACAACTAAAATCAAAAATAAGGAACCATTTGCCCAACACCGAAAGACCAAATAGGAGAGACAATAACATTTTTATGGATGCTTTAAATCATAATTTGGTAAAAGGCTAGAGTCATAACTTGGCCACAATAAAATAAGTTTTACAAGGTTGATTTGACAGAGTATCTTGCATGTCAATTATTATGGCACAGGCTGTGTAAACTTGTGACATTAGGATTGTGCAATGCTTTCTTCTAAGTACAGCCAAGCCAAAATCAAAGAAAAATAATGCATTAATTAGTGAATCCGTCAGAGAAAAGATTTGAACCAAAAATCATAAGCGTTAATTTTCAAATTCTGATTTAACTGAAGATCACTAAAAGGACTTGCCCACTGCTAATGGCCTAGGATCCATATGATATAGGCTCAATGAAGGTAGGCCATGTGCAAGCCATTCTAAAACTTGCCATTTGGCACATGCCTAAACACTTTCCGTAGTTATGCAACATCTGTTTTAGTACCAAGGTGATTCTTAAGAGGATACAGAATTAACTTACAAAACTTTACTCATAATGATGGCCCATAAAAAGATGATAAATTTAAGAGGCGTTTTTTTGGGTTGGGGCTGTTCTTCCCTTGACAGGAGACATCCCAGACTTAACTTCCATCATCCAATTTAAGGGGCCTGATTGGATAAATGCGTAAGCTACTTTTAAGATAGCGTAACTTATTTCATTTTTTCACCTGGAAGTGTTTATGATAAAAATCATAAAAACAAGCCGAACGTCACAGCAACAAATCTACATAATCCTATTATGCCAGCAGTTGAATTCTAAAATTTTGTATTTAATCTACGTAAAAAAATCTGTAGTAACTTAACTCTCCCTGTGAAGATAATGATCAAAAGGCACCAAAGAATCAACCAACCTGACACAGTGGTACTTGTTTTCCCCATCCAGAGTCTCAGTGCTTGTAAACCGTTGAAGAGCCTCCACCAGGGTTGTTATATCCCCTTCTATCTCAACAGTCAGATCCATCATCCTTTCTTGACGCTCAGACTTCCCTCCACATTTCATGCATTTTATCTGCCAAACGAGGAATGTTCATTTGTCCCTTTTACTTCCAATCAGCAGATTACAATGACAATAATAATATCATTATCTATTTCATAAACATGTTCAGACTTCCCTCCACATTTCATGCATTTTATCTGCCAAATGAGGAGAATGTTCATTTATTTTTATTTTTTTTACCTTCAAAAAGCATGTGCTATGATGACAACAATGATAAAATTATCTATTACATAAACATGCCAACACTGTATTACACTTATGACAGGAGAAAAGGAAAAACATGAAGATAATTGTGAATTACTTTTCCAGATAGAAATAAAATTTACCTTTGATCGAAGGTAACCACCAAATGTTAGACCCATTAAAGTAGTGTCCTCTTCTAAGGAGCCCGATGCATTAACCCCAGCTTCCATAAGGCAAACAGATTGCATTGTATCAATAACATGCCTGTCAAGTGTCAAGTGTGCCACCGTTCATTTAAAACGAAATACAAAACAATACTCAGATTACTTTACATGGATTCAAAGATGTAAAAAATACCTAAGAAATTCATGTGCATCTTCTTCTCTCCCATTACTAAGCTGACTTCCAATATTCTGTAAATGAGAGATTATGCACATAGGAGACACCGAAGATTTTGTGTCCTTTGACTTCAAAATCAATCTTTCAAATTCGCAGGTGAAACACCATTTTTTATTTACACCTAAAATTTGCATAGGAGATATTTAAGCTACAAAAATAGTTACAACTAACAAAACAGCATTAAATAAACAACATAGACGTGATTCCATGATGAAACCTCTGATAGTACACATACATGATTTAGAATGTAATCCTTGAAGCAAATAAGCAGTCAGAGGCGGCGTAAATGCTAAGCACTGAAGTATAGCATTAGCATAACAACTGCAAAGTTGAAAAGAAAACCGTGAATCTTCCACAAAACACAGTGGAGGACCAATTGATTACAACCTGACTATTCAAATCAATCATTTAAAAATAATGTAAAATATGATCTTTATCAGCAAGGCAAGGAGACAATAATACACACCACAAAGCGATATTGCAAATGTAAAATCCACATATAAGATGGAACCACTTATATTTTTAATGTTTTATCTTAAATCACTTGAAATTACCTGTTTCCACAATTTATAAGGCCAAATGGGCATAACTCCACCTTGTTCGAGTTATAAAGCTTGACAAATAATTCATAAGGAAAAAAAACCTGCAACAACTTTAAATGTAAGGTGACCATATTTTAAAGCACAAAAGAATGCAAAAAAATATGGTATAGAAGAAGAAGAACCTTGTCATGGTGTCTTTCACCAACCTCACTCCCAACAGAGAATGGAAAGTGCTTTGACATATTTGATCCTCTAAACTGATCAACAACTTTCAAAACAGAGGTTTTTATACCACTTCTAGAATTTGCAGAACAGCTAGGAACACGAGAGGAAGTGACAGCCTGAGTGCCATATTCATCGTCATTATTCCCGTGTTTTGTACCAGTATGAGAATTTTCTTTAGTTTCAGAAGCTATATTAGAATCAGCACGGTCATGCTTAATCGCAGTGGACTTGAAGGTGCTGCGACGGTTTTCCACAACATGATTTGTTACCTTAGTGCCAGTCGCTTGAAAGTTATGGATGCTCAAAGCATCTGCACAAACTGAACCTTTGCCAGCACTGGAGGATTGATGGGAGAAAGATGATAAAGGTGGTCTGGAGCTGTCTTTCGATTCCAAATGATCAGATTCAGAACCACTTAGAGTAACATAATTCCGATCATTGGAAACTTTGCTGTTGGAGAACAAGAATTTCCTCTCCTTTGAAGAGTTCATGTTGTCATTCTCAGACCCAAAACAATTTGGAAATGCATTATCAGATTCAGAACCCTTTGTCCTGATATCTCGTACATGTGCAGGAGGAATGGTACTGAATGAAAAGTGAAATGAAGATTCAGAAACAGTCCTTTTACCCGTTGATTCATCAGAATAAGATGTATGAGTGTCATTCTTAGAATCATCTTTAATCCCATCTAGTGCTTTATCCCAGAACCCAGAAAACACTGTAGAAGGATCAAGTGTTTTCTCCTTATACACATCTGAACCTGAATTACCATTTGATGCAAACTTCCTCTCTTCTTTACTAAAACCAGGTCCGATATGATTTAATTTATGCATTGTAGAAAAACCATCTATTGAATCAACCAAAGTAGCAAACTTCGGTGAAGAAGACATGGTTACCCCCTCGCTATTGTCATTAGTTTTGTCAGGATTGTCAAGGGTGGAATCAACAAAAATATGTCCCTCTGATCTGTCATGCTCATTTGAAATGACACTCTCACAGACAGAGGAATCATCAGAAGAATCACTGGAACCTGTGGAAGCTGAGAATCCAGAAAATGAATTACTGGACAATTCCGAATTAGAATCTGTTATATTCCCCTCTGTAAGGGACTCAAATCTGATATTTTCATCCTTCTGAGATGAAACTTTGGGAGAAAAGCAGATATCAGAAATCGAAGGCTTTTCAGAGGATGATTTACATTCTGTACTTTCACTTTCTGACTTCTCACCATATATTCCAGAGTAGCCTTGTTCTATCACCTTGCTGCCAAGATCACTTGTTACATCATAACTCTGGTGGCTTGTGCTGGAAGGATTGCATTCTAACTTGTGACCTTGCCGCCAATGAACAGTTTGACACTCAAAAGAACTGGAAACACCACAAACCAAGCATGCAATATTATAGATTGGAGGACGGTGAAATATGCAGACCCAAAACAATGAATTGGAACCACGGTAATACATAATGTCACAGTCACCTAGATCATTCAACTTAATGCATAAATGGGGTCGTGAAAGAAACATGCAAACAACAGCACTATTTTAGTAATATTCTCCAAACTAAAGAAAAAATCTAAAAAAAAAAAATGTTCTCTTCCTAAAGGTTTCTACATAAAAATGTAAAAAGACAATCTAAACACTTAGCAAAACTTGCAGAGCGATTTTATCTCGACCCACCAACAAGAGGAACAGGAAAGTGATCTCATAATCTAACTGTTAACCATGTAAAAGTGTAGAAGAATGAGCTACACTTGTACAAAAACTCCTCTGGGATAGTACTTAACTAAAAGCCAGATATTTTGTGTATTTATCTTGGTGGCGTGTAATCACAAGAAGTAAACACAAATTTAACATAATGTAGAGTTTGTTTTAGAAACCACAAGAGACAGAACTCCAGAAAACGAGATCAAGAAATGGTATCCCCGGTTTCCAACAATAATTAATAAAAGCACGGCAAATCTTGTCTGATTCTGAATAAATGAACCCCACAACCCATGCCACATTAAAAATAATACTTCTACTTAAACTATTCAGCACAATTTCAAAACGCACCAGTAGCGAACTGATTTGCACTGAGCGCAGCGCGCGGTGGCAGGGAAATAGCACACGGCACATTGATTGCTCGGAGCAGTAGTAGCTGCCGTGCCGTACCCATAGAATGCCTCTTTCTCAGCCCTGGCAGTTTCCTCCGCTGCCAAAACCAGAAGTCTCCTGATCTCCTCCTTTTTAGCCTCCGAAACCTGCCATCTACGGCTAATTACGAGGCCGATCACCGGCACCACCAGACAAACCACCAGAAGGACCAGGCTCGAAAACCCTAGATCCCCGGTGACATGCATTTATCCTGCACCCCACACACATCCAGCACCACCAACACACCCTAAGCAGCTACTACGAGGACCACACATAGATTGGCCCAACAGCTGCGCGGAAAACCCCGAGAAAAACTCCACCGAACCCCAACGTCTTGACCGTCAAAAATACGCGGCAACCCGTGACGGTGAGATTCACGAGGAAAGTGGAGTCCGTGAGTTGGAAATGTATGTAAATCGTAGTAGTCGCAAACACAGTGGGGTTAGCACTGGAAATTGAAAACGACGGAGGGAAACTCAGTTTGGGTGGTCGTTTTGTTGTTTTGTTAGGTTGGGATGAAGAAAAAGTTTGTAGGAAGGAAGAAGAAAGAGACGAAAGAAAACGCGGTAAATGTAAATAAAGAGGATTTCCTTTAATTTAATTTATTTCAATTAATTAATAAATTATTGATATCGATGGTTTGTCGAGGGAAAGGAATTTGGTTGTTGGAAAGCGTGAATTCCCTCTCGTTGGTTCGTTGGATTCGTCGTCATCTCAAATACTATTCCTTGGTTCGGGTCTCGAATCTCAAAACGGGTCGGGTTTGAGTGAATAGTATATATGGCACGTGAATGTGGGGCTCAGATTAATTGTGGTGGGTTGAGATTGGAGCAAAAAACGGTGCGGGTGGGCCCAGATGATGGTCGTAAAAATGGCTTCATTCTGATTCTTGCTTTTGGTGGAAGAGATTCGACGGAATTAACCAATTCGCAAGTAATTATCAGCTTAGGTGTGGGTCGGTGCTACTGCCCAAACATGCCTTTTCATTGTAAGCAAAGGATACTTGACTTTATTCAGAAGAAAATTTTACCATTTATAAAACCTTGAACCATCAACACACTATTCAAAACTGGTTCTTCTATTTTTGTTTAAAACGTAATATTTTCAATAAATTTAAATGATTAATAATTTTTATGGCCTTTTTTTGACTTTGAATTGTCTATTCTGCATGTTTGAATTGTCTAACTTTGAATTTAATTCTCACAGATATTGAGAAAATTGATTGAATAAGATGCACGGGTTATTGTAAAGACCAATCCCGTAGTAATAACCAATATTATTGGTAAATGGTAATTAGATGTCAATTGAGAAGTTATCGGTAAAAGATTTATTCAAACTATTATTATTATGATAACATTTTGGTATGATTTCATGCATTTTTGGTGTATTTTAATTGAGATTTTAATTATTAATTTTGTAAATAATATCTTTGAGGCTTTATTTACTACAATGAAAACAAATAATTGTAGAAGTTTTCAAACATCTTAGTTAGGGAAGGTTTTAGTTTTGAAAATATGTTGCATTTAATATAGTGTCAGCATGCATGCCTGTCCACCTTTTAGGTTCCCTGACAAGGGAGAACCAATCAGGGCAATGCTAATTAATTAGTGAGTTAGGTAAAAAATTAAGTTAGATTTATTGGCTCTACTTAACAAGTTGTGTTGTATGCTGGAATAAATAGATTTCGTTAGGCACTAAATTGTAATTTTCTTTTAGTATTTAATTGAGATTCTTTAAATAAGATTTTGAATTCAAAATTTATAAAGTATATTTTATAGTTTCTTTTTATTTAATTTTTCTGCCATTTGGAATTGAAATAGACAAATTATTATTTTGTTCACAGTTGTGCAATCAATAGTCTTTTTGAGGGCCTAGTACAGTCAAATAGTTAAAAAAATGATAAAAGCATAAACAAAGGTTTAAATATTTGACTTTTTCTTTTCTTTTCAGGACCACAAGTCATTATGTTTCTCTGATTCACATATAAACAATAATAAACAATATCAAACACGTACACATAATGCATTCTTTTTCCTATCACATTTGGACACATTTTGAAAGTAAATATTCTTTTAAATAATATTCTAGTTTTTATTAAAAAACATACACTTTATTAAAATATTGTTAAATAGTTTAATTGTATTAAAATATTTTAAATATATATATATATAATTTCATGCTTTATTATTTAGATTTTTTTTAAATGAAATTTTATTTGTTTTCATATTAAATGTTCCTTATAATAAATATTGACTAAAACATGAATAAAATATCAGTTGTGATTTGTTTCGGTTGACATAACTCATGTTTATATCAGTAGCATGATCAGTCATGTCATAACTCTCAACTATAATCAAGTACTCTCCGTTTGTATCTTGTATCCATGATCAGTGATGGATTTTGACTAACAATTTTTGAGGGACCAAATAATATAATTTATGCTTCAAAATAACTGAATAATTGAATCATTGTATTGGATCATTAGTATAATATGTTTCAAAATATGTAAAGAGGTAGAATCTATCTTGTTTTCATTCTCACGCATAACTTGTCTTTTATCATTTGAAGAAAAATAAATTTATTATATTATTCTTCATCAACATATTTATTTATTTTTTGTTAAAAAATAAATTATTAAAGGAAAAAAGAAGAATGTGATTTGAAGAGAGGAAAAATACCTATTTATAAGTGGAGGATACTTGAACTACACAATCATAAATTTTCTTGATTGGGTAAGGAAGTGGAGAAGGATTTGAACAATCATACCAAAAAGAGGGACAACATTGTGTTTGTGGATTTGTCCGTTTCAAAACCAAAAGCAACATGTGTAGAGTCAGCCGTCAGAAAAGAGGGACATGTTGTGAATCAATTGCTTATTTTTTTTTGCAATACTTTGTTTTCACAACACTCCATCCATGTGTTACTCAAAAATTGACTAGGTTAATTTTTGAAATATTTGTTAACAACAAGCTTGACTGGTTCTTCTATTTTCAAATGAATTGTTTGAAAGTTTGCGGTTAATGAGCATGATCATGTTGATACAATTGGTTTTATGTGGTGAAAAGGCTACAACTTATTTTTTTAACATCGTGATAATGTTGTGTTACGTAGTTAAAAACATAATCATTCATACTTTTCTTGTCCTCTTTCTCACCCTACCAATTTGAAATTCTAAAACCAACAATCTTGTCCATGAATTAGATGATGTTAGCAAGGACTAATAGATCAAAATTGAGAAACATTTGCACATGTCCTGAGCTTCTTGTACTTACATTTGTGTTTTATTAATTTTCCATAAACTTATTGACGAGGCCCGTAACAAATGAAATCACTAGTGCAGTTTTGGCATTTAAAATTGTCGTATATACTTTGATTATAGCGGAATATGTAAAAATGCAGTGGCAATTTTACAATTTTCACGAACTTTTATGCTTTGATTGTTCAAATAACCGAAACATAATGACCTTTATGCTTTGGCTTGTAAAGAATTGAGCCTAATACCTCGCAAATTTTTCAAAATTCCCATTTTTTTTTTATTTTTTTTATGAGTGCAAAGGTTTAGTTATCGATCCTAAAAACATAAAGCATAAGCTCTTTATTCTTCAATTCTCTTATAACTAGTAGGGATGGCAACGGGGCGGGGCAGGGACGGGTTTCACTATCTCATACCCATCCCCGTAAAAAAATGCATCCCTATCCCTATACCAAAACCCAACGGGTATTAAAGTTTTATCTCATCCTCATCCTCACTGGGTAACGGGTATAATCTTGTATCCATACCCGTACCCGTTTCCTTACTACTTCAATATAAAATTTGATTAATTTTTATAAAATAATAAAAAATTACCTTAAAGGAAAAATAATATAATCAAATATTCAATATTAGGAGGATGGTTGTTTCTGATATCAAATACTTTGAAATAAATTATAATTGTTTACATTTTAGATTGGAATACCAAATAAAATTTCATGAGAACTAAAACATTTATTAAATTTGTAAACTACAAACATTAATGAAACCTAGTTGATAAAATTTAAAAATATTTTTAAAAAAACTTAAAGGAAAACAAATATTCAAATTAAAATATATTTTAAATGTTTGTTTCCTTCAATTTTTTAAATTCTAATTAATCTCTTTTTTTACACACTAATAAAAATGATAATACACCACCTAATCAAAATACGCAAATAATAAATAATAAACATAATAAAACAAATTTAACATGATTATTGTATCTTTTGAACTCCAATATATGTTGGATGGTGATAAAAAAATATTCATCGCAATTACATTAAATTTTGATATTGTAGTAAATAAAAGTTATTTATACAATTATAGTGAAAAATTACAGTATGATTGATATAATGAGTTAGAAAATAAAAATAATTAGATAAAATATACTGAAATAGTATTTTACATTATGAAAATAAACAACAAATAAAAATATAAAAAAATTAACAAATGTATGTCTTAGAAACAATTTGAGAAACTATTGAAAGAAATCACACAAAGTAAAACAAATGTATAACTAAGAGTATGATAAGATGAAAAATACCTTAGACATATAAGAACACTTTTCAAATATCAACATACATACTCAATGGTTGAGAAATAATTGTTTTAGCGAAACAAAAGAGTTCTTCAAATGAAACAAAAATTAATAAAAATAAGTAATTTTTTTTTATATTATCTAGTAAATGAAAGGTTTATGCTATAAAACACTTAAATTGAGAGTATTAAACATATTTATGTGAAAGGAAAATATACAATAAATAAAAATATTAAAAATAATAGAAATATTCAAATATGAGACATAAAAAAATTGTAATTGACATAAATCATTTTAACATAATTACATAAATGTTATGATAAGATGAAAAATATATTGGAGATGCGAATAAGTTTTATGACAAACCAAATAATTAGAAGAAATAAAAAATTGAATATATATATATATATATATATATATATATATATATATATATATATATATATATATTTATATAAAAA
>Ga0214545_1001206_pt1 | contig 47352 bp, 25 predicted proteins | sample CNSS4metaG_FD_160064 | JGI IMG/M metagenome (GOLD analysis project Ga0214545, IMG submission 160064) | Root nodule microbial communities from cowpea collected in UCLA plant growth center, Los Angeles, California, USA - CNSS4 | ecosystem: Host-associated > Plants > Roots > Nodule | place: USA... | reverse complement strand
GAGCAGAACAACTAATTCAGTAAAAATAAGAAGCCTAACAGTAATAAATGTACTAATTCAAATACAAAAGCAATATAAATAGATGTAATAGTCACTTGTTAGAGAAAAGAAAAAAAAAAACAAAAAGAAGGTTACAAACATGGAGAGAGCTGATAAGAGAATGGAGAGTGATCTCTTGCATCGGTTGCTTGTTGCTCTCTGTGAATGTTCTTTCCATCGTTGAGAACGTGTGATCCATATACATTTTTCTCCACCTTTATCTCTCTATGTGTTCTTGAGTATTCAGATTAAGGTTTTCAAGTTTTACAATAGAAACAAGAGCTTGTGTGTGCTTATTGAACTCTACTTTGCTTTCTATTAAAGTTCCACCTCTTTGTCCATAGTTGTCGACTTTGTGGTAGTGGAGATTTGTGGTAATGGTGATGCAAATATTCATTAACCATGCATGATCATATATAATGTAATATTTGATCTAAAAATCAACCTCTAATATCTAATATAAAAAAAATTATATTTTAAAGAAATTTATATAACATTTTACTTAATCTGATTTTGAAATTTAATTTAGAGTTTGAATAACACTTTAATCACAATTTTTTTGTAAATAAAATTAGTTCATACATATTATTCCATTTTTTAAGTATTCACAATCTCATAATGAAAAAACTGAAAGAAAACCGAAGCAAACATAGTTGGCAGTGGTTCTTCTGTCTTCACAAACAAAGAATCGTCAGATACAAACACAGCGTTAGTAAGAAGAAGCTTAAGATTAATAAATATACTAATTTAAAAACGATGGGAGTTACTTACCAACCAAAAGAAAAATAGAAAACAAAGAGACAAAAAGAAGGTACAAACATGGAAGATCTATACATATAAGGTAGTTAGTTGAGGTGATGGAGCTAAAATAACTAACTATACAGGATGTACATTTGTGAGAGAGAAGCCTTTGTATCCTTGGTAAGCGTAATATGCAATCCGCATATGGTACAAACCCAGAATCAACAAAATTAATCCCAGTATCGTAAAGAACATACCTATAAATCAATTATTCAATTAACATTAAATTAAAAAAAAAACACAATTAACTAGTTTTTCATTCCGAAAAAGGAGATGTTACCGTGAGCGGTGTCGCCGCCGACGTGATTGTAGGACATGAGAGAGCCGATGATGATGCCGACGAATCCAAAGCCGATAAGAGAAACGGCGAGAGCGATATCTTTGATCGGTTGCTTGGTGGTGTTGCTCTCCGTGAACGCAGTTTCCATCATTGTGTCCTCATCAGAAATCGAGAAGGCGTGATCCACGTACATTTTTCTCCACCTCTCTCTTTCTTTCTTTCTGTGTTCTTCGATGTTCAAATCTGGCTAAGGTTTTTCAAGATTGTTGGTAGAAATAAGAGTTTTGAATGTTTATTGAATTTTACTTTGCTTTCTGTCAGAGTCCCACCTCTCTCTACACTTGTCAACGATTTGTTAATGGTTACGCAAATGTTCATTAGTCATACGTGATCGTCTTATATAATATTTCTCATAAAATCAACCTCAAATTATAATTTAAATAAATTTGTATAATTTTTTATTTAATTCGATTTTGAAAATTAATTTAGAGTTTGAATAACACTTCTATATAAAAAAATAGAGCGGTGAACCGGTTGACTCACCAACCCGCAGAAAATGGTCACACAAATATTTTTTATTAAGTTAAACTTTATATCTAGATCATGTTAGGTTGTTTTTTTTTAACCAACACATAAATAATTTGTATTTTTGTATTTTTGTTTGTATTTGGATTGTATTAAAGTTTATTTATATTTTAATTAGAATTATAATTTAGTTTTGACTGAAAAAAATAAAAAAATTATGTTTTTTCTTGATTAATTTTTTATTTAATTCGATTTTGAAAATTAATTTAGAGTTTGAATAACACTTCTATATAAAAAAATTAGAGTGGTGAGCCGGTTGGCCCACCAATCCGCAGAGAAGGGTCCCACAATTATTTTTTATTAAGTTGAACTTTGCATCTAGATCATGTTAGGTTGTTTTTTTAACCAACACATAAATAATTTGTATTTTTTTTTATTTTTGTTTGTATTTGAATTGTATTAAAGTTTATTTATATTTTAATTAGAATTATAATTTAGTTTTGACTGAAAAAAATAAAAAAATTATGGTTTTTCTTGATTAATTTTTTATTTAATTCGATTTTGAAAATTAATTTAGAGTTTGAATAACACTTCTATATAAAAAAATTAGAGCGGTAATCTGCAGAGAAGGGTCACACAAATGTTTTTTATTAAGTTGAACATGTTAGGTTGTTTTTTTTTTAACCAACACATAAATAATTTGTATTTTTTTTATTTTTGTTTGTATTTGGATTGTATTAAAGTTTATTTATATTTTAATTAGAATTATAATTTAGTTTTGACGGAAAAAAAATAAAAAATTATGTTTTTTCTTGATTAAGTGAATCCTAGAGTCAATCCGTTTAACCCGTCAACCCGTAGTGGGCCAGGCTGGGTTCGAATTTTTTTGGCTCACAAAAAAGTGGATGAGATTGAGTTAGTTCACTAAATGATCAACCCATGATGTGTCAAGTCAAGTCACACCGAATTATCCGTTTTGACATCTCTAAAACAAAATCACGAATAAAAATAGCTTACACATATTATTGCATTTTTTTTTTCATCTTTGTTTAAAGAGAAAAAGTTTAACACTCACTCTTAGTTCTATTTAAGCTAAATACTTACTTGCATAAAAAAATTACTGCACCAATCACGTTTATATAAATATTTATATTTTATTTTTTGTTAATTTGCTTTGTATATGAATTTATTACTTGAATTTTATCTTTTTCTTTCATATTAAACATTGTTTGTCTTATATTAAGGAATATGAGATTATTGATGGTGGTTTACTTCAATATTTTAATGGTATAATGCGATTGCATCTTTAAGAATTTATTTGAGTTTTGCTTAGGTGGAGAAGAATATGGCAGTGTTAAAGGTGGTTTATTCCGATATTTAATTAAAAAATATAAATGTTTATTTTATCTTATTTTATGGATCATGTTTACAACGGGGTAAATGATACACAATTGTTTTTTTACAATATTAAAAACAGTACAATAAAAAAAGAATTTGTATTTTAAATTACGAGAAAATTATTTAATTGAAAATTAAACAATGTAAATTATTAAGTGGGTAAGATTTGTCCAAAGTTTGTATTAAAATAAGGATTGAATTTTTGAATATCTCACAAATTAGATTTAAATGATCATTTAAAAAATATATTTATTGAATGTATACAATTTTTATGGTTAAATATATTTTTAGTTTCTCAACTTTAGCGCAAAATTAAAATTTATTTCTATTTAAAATTTTGAATAAATTTTGATATTCAAATTTAAAAAATAAATAGATATGGTCCTTTTTAAATATTTTGACACATAAAAAAATTTAATGTTATTAGATTAAAATGACTATATTCATTCATTTTTCAAGTTCATGAACTAAAACGTATCAAAGTTTTATAAGAAACAAATTTCAGTCTCATGTCAAAGTTCAAAAGCTAAAAATCAATGTTAACTGAAAAACGTATTTGACATGTGAAAAAAGTTTAACACGTAATTAAGTCACAATGACTATATTCAATAATTTAAAAATTTAAAGACTAAATTATATCAAAGCTCATATAGAGATAAAGACGATCTTCAATCTCATATCAAAGTTTAATAAACAAAAATATGTTTAACTTTTTTATATTTATGTAAATAATTTTCTGTTTAATTTTTTTCATTGAAAAAGAAAAAAAGTTCTTATATAAAAATGAAATATCACACACACTCAATAGAACAAATTTAAACTATTCTATAAAAATTTAATTTAAAATATCTAAATTAAAAAATAACCGAATTAATTTTTTCAAACAAAATGGTATTTGATAATTAGTTTATAAATAAAAGAATTTCCTTAATCATTAGTGAAATTTAATTTATAGACCACATTAAAGAAAATCCAAATTATCTTTCATCAGATTCTAAATAGTGTACATCCGTGAAAAGATTGAAAAATACTATCATTTTTTTTTTTGCGAAGGTAAGATTTAATTGCATCAAAATAGCATAGCATATGAAAAATAAATGAATCTTCTACCTCTGAAATACATACAAATGGGAAAAAGCTCGCCTGAATAAAAAAAGGAATTTCGATCCTCTGTTAGATTTGTCTGTTTTTCTTCTCTTGCATCTTTAAAATGTATTAATGACTACTAATTTAAAATTTTAAAATATATTAAAAATATCTTTAAAATACTAAAATAATATATTTTAAATACTCGACAGGGAATAACATGAAAAAATTCAAAAAAAGAAACTGAACTCAGGAATTTCAAACTTATGTGTTTTGCTAGTGTTGTTGAACTTTGTGCTGTAAAGTTTTCGTAACGACCATACAAAGAATATTGGATCCTAATAATCGAAAAGAGATATATTTTAAGTGTAAAAAAGTAAGATAAAAACTTCATTAGAGATAAAACAAGGCTTGCTTGTAATAATAAACTTTGTTGTGGATGGCATTTAGCATCACCATTGCCACAAGATATGGTATTAACAGAAACCCCCTTCCTACCAGTGTTTTTCATATAAATTTATAAAAGAACATACATGTTATTTTATTAAAAAAACACTTTTTCATGAAAAACAAACACAAATAAACCAACAAAATATATTCACCCTTTTAGTCTTTCAAGCTAGGCAAGTGCAAAGTCTCGATCCTTATCCATCAGGATGAACACCTATAGCTAGCATATGTAAAATATGAAGATATAAACTTGTGGTTCTCAGATTGAAAGATGCCTTCTTTTATTACTACTGAAATTCATGAACTACATTTCATTAACATCTAGATACAGCCAAGCTCTGAGCTAAAATTATATAATCCTCTTATTGGAAAAAAACAGTAATTAATATTAACTAACAGTCTACAATAATAACAATCACATTCAACCACCAAAGAGAGGTTAGGAAGTTCTTCACCAGGATGCCCATGGTTTCTGACACTTGGAACATCTCGCTCACATGAGGAACACTGCCAGTATAAGGCTCGTGCATTACCAGCAATAATTTATGGGTGTCATATTGCAACAAGCCTCAGTCATGTTAATCCCATAATTCTCATAACCCAGATCAAGTTACGATATGGATCACATTTAGACACAGAACAACGTGCCTGTGATGTGAAAGTTCAAGTTCTACATTTTACCAGTATATACAGTGTATAATAATGTATTGGGTGCGTGGTTACAAAAATGGTCCAATTACATATAATCTCAAACACTAAAAATGTTACTTTCAACAAATAATTCAAAATCACAATGTACTAATAAACCTGAATTGGGGTTATCCGTCAAGAATTATGGTAAAGGAGTTTTGAATGTCTTAATGGGTGGAAGGGGTGACAAAACTAAACGAGAATTGTAGTCAAATAATAAGCTCCCAGATTTCTCATCTAGTTACCTATACACCTCCTCTTCCGGGGTGGTAGCTCTAGTTTGACCTCTGAATCCATTGGATTTTCAGATTTTTCGGCAGAAGGCTGAGGTTCATCCTCTAACTTCTTGACAGCTGCCTCTTTCTCACTTGGCCTTGGAACCCTGAAACGCTCACTACGCTTCTTCAACTTACCAACAGTATCAGGGTGCTGATCCTCTAATTCTTTGGCTTTAGCATCCTTGATCTCCACATCTACAAAATCCTTGCCCTCAACTGATAAATGTGGTTGGTGATTGGTATAAACTAACTTAGTAGATTCGTCAACAGGTTTCCGAGATTCAGAAGACCTATCATTGTTATCCTTCTCAAGGTCCTTGAACTTTAAGGAAGATGACGACTTGCTGCTGATACTCAAATCTCTTTCCTTAAGGTTTGTCCGGCGTTCATATTTAGAACGTCCTCGTTGAGAATCTTGCTGTTCATCATCTGAGTTGGCTTCCCAGTTCCTTTTTCTGGACAGCCGATGCCCTGGGATTTCATCCTCTGGGTGATCTTCATCGCCAGATCCTTTCATGCCCTTCATAAACGGAAATGAAAGACCGTATATAAGTTAGTTCCCAGTAATTGTTTACATCAGCTTGAGCTCAAATTCAGAAGAATGAATAAAAAGTTATTCCAGTCAATTTTTTGGTTCGAAAGAGACAGAAGGAGCAAGGAAAAATGCATTAAAATCGGTGTCTAAGGCTTACTAAGAAATATCAAACCACACTCTTGTTAAATAAGCATCAAAATTTCATTTTCCCAAGACTGATATTTCACAGCCCGAATCCTGCTGACTACATTAACCTATCCTGTCAGATACAATGACGCGCAAGGGAATTTGAAAACCTGGTTAAGGTCCAACTGCTGACCATGGCGAAAAAAGAGAAGAAAGAGAGAGATGTTGAGCTTTATGTGGAGATACTCCAGTAATAGCAAGATTTCTTCCAAAAGTTAATCACATGAATGTCATTTCCACAGGGATCAAGCTTAATACGACGATGACAGATATATCAGTCAAAGAAACAATAGCAATCTCTTGTGCAGAAACATTAAGGAGTAAATACAGCCAGTAAAGAAAAAGAAACTTGTAACTTAAAATAATAGATTGGTTCTTAACTGTATAGATACTTAAGCATGGCCCATATTATGCACTAAATTATAAAGCCTAATTGGAAAAGGACAAAATTTTGCTAAAAAAGATCATATCTTCTGCTTTCTACCTTTCTCCCTAGGCATTAAGTTGGGGAAAGAGGAACCATGTGAATGAAATTAGATACCCGATGCCAAGCCTGCTTTCTATGGTTAGGCACTAATTTACCCATTATTTTAACCATTATTATAGACCCATTCTCCTACAAGTCGCGCGTACAGATGGATAAATCCAGATAAATCTCACATTTTAAATATATAAGCATCAAGTATACCTTGAAATTGGCCTGACCACTTTGAGCTTCTGGACTTTTGTTGGACGTGCCTAAACTGCCAACAATGGGTTCTTTGCTTTTCCTAGAGCCCTCATCACGCTTTCTCTCGTGAACTCTTTGAGTATCTAAAGAATTAGAGGCACAATAACCTCGACTACTTGATTTTTCCTCCCTGGATCGCCTTTCCTCACTGTTGTATTGATTTCCACGGACAAAAGCATCATCATGCCCCTTACGATGTGGGCTTTCACCCTTAATTCGATCCGTTGTTTTCAATTGGTCACTGTGTCGCATTGCTTCTCTATGTTGGTGTTCTTTCTCCGAAACTTTATGTTCATCCTTAGCCCTAACAAGGCCAGTCAATATCTTTTCTTCAGCTCCTCGTCCCCTTCTTGCAGAATCCCTTCCTCCTCTTTCACGCTTGAATGGATTTTCTTCGCGAGACTGTTTCACCTGATGCCAGTCCTCTCTATCTCTCTTCCTATTACCCCTCTCCCTCAGTAGCCAGGCCTCATTTTTTGGTCTGGCAGCATATTGAACATCAAGGTCGATTCTACTTCTTTGATGATCATCTCTCTTCCGTGGATCCAATACTGAATTCTTTTCTGGCTTGTGACGACTGACATTTTCTCTATACCCACGCACAGCTTCTTTGGCTACATGCTCCCTCCTAAGATATTCCTCATTCTTCCTCCTCTTGTTACGGAAATCCTCCAAAGCTTCATTCTTATCTTTCAAGCTATCATCTCTTTCTTTGTGTCTTGAGACTCTTGACCCGACATCCTTGTCATAGGGAACCCTGTAGCTACCATTATCCAACTGTTTTCTTGATCGAAAGGAATCATCATTGTCGCTTCTATCATTTTCACGAACTCTACCCTTATCCCTCTTTCTTGGCTCATCATGTTTAACCCTTCTTCCATAGAGATCATCATTTCTACATTCCCAATCCATGTCAGAGCTAACCCTATCTCTTGGACTTTCAAATCCATCAATCCTTATGTGTGATTGATGTGCCGAGCTAGAGTGTCGATCCTTCTGAGAGTATGAATTCTCTCTACTTTTAATCACCATACCATTTGTCTCTGTTTTTTTGCCCCCGGCTTGCTCTCTTCTATGGAATACCTGCTCATTATCATCAGATTGCATTCTGATGCTACCCAGATGAACAGCATGTGGATCCTGAACTACTTCAAAACCATCCCATTGCTTATGATCCCTGCTGCTTTCTGATTTTGCTTTGCTGTTATCACTACTTCTTACAGATTTTGAGTCCTCCCAATCACTTCCATCCCCAAGCAAGGGTTGCTCAACTTTAGATGTTATATTCTGTCTCTCTGCTACCCCATCCTTAATGTTATCTCTGTCATCCACTGCATTTAAATCTATATATCCCTTTTCCAACCTGGAAGTTCCATCAGCTATCCCAGCTTCATCAAGCTGATTGTTTTCAATGCTGGATTCCTTCACATCCCCATCGGCAGGAAATGACAAGTGTGCACTATGTCTTCCTTCCATGCTTTCAACTGACTCTTCTTTTTTATTGTCAACAATTGTCACTTCTTGACTGCAAGTAAAACGGGGAGACTGATCACATGCACTTCCTTGTATTTTCCTGCAAATAGAAAACTGAGATGGTGTTCATGAATTGCAGATTAAAATAACTGAGCACATTAGTTGGACATGCAAAGAACAATAAAATAAGTTGTTGTCCTTAAAAATGAAAATTTTAACTAACACGCCAACACACCTCTACAATAGAAAAACCATCCCTTCCTGTAAGGACTCCAAGCATCTAAGTTGTTGGACAATCCTTTTTTTTTCATTTTAAATATAAATTTGAGAAATATATTTCTTTACCAAATTATGTTCTACATTGAGTGGTTGCATGAGCTTGAACTTAGATTCAGCATTCTTTTTCTCTAGGAGTTTGATATTTTTCATTATGTTGCATTCAATGTTTTGATAGGATATGGAATGTTAATGTGAGAAGGAATAAGAAGACGACATAGACCAATTTGGCCTGAACTAATACTGTGCTTGCGTAGTCTTTAGGCAATTCTTTACGGATCTGAATTATCACTTCTGGGTCCTATTTCTCTCGTTATGCATTTGTTTAGGCAGTTATAGCATATTGTGACAGTTAATGTGTGTATGAGCGTTGTAGGTGGTTCCATTGAGTAGTTTTACTAATTGCTGAATGGCAAAGCGTTGTTAGGGTGAAACTGTGTTGCCTATGTCTTGTACTATAATCTGGCCTAAGATTTCGTAACAAAATACGTTGATTTCTCTAATAAAAAAAAGCACAATTCAAATTTAACTGTTTAGACATGGAAAATTAATGCAAAGTAACCTATCAGCAATCAGTAATCACGCTGCCCAGTTGTCTAAATTACTTTTATTAATTACACCAAATCTTGCATGAATTAACTAGTTAATTGTGATATCTCATGCGGTCCATGTTCACAATGCATCATCATACACACAAACTTCGCATAAAAAGGATCAAAGTGGAATGAAAGTCAAGAATGGTTTAAATTTAACTGGGATTAGCTGAATTATGTATATCTATCCAATGTAAAGAACATAATAGGACTCAAAAGTTTGGTACCTAGAATCAGCGTAATCAATTGTCTTTTTCTGGGGGAAGGACAAATTTTTATCTTCTATGGGTGTGCTAGTAGGATCAGCTTTCATATTGGGCATTCTTCTTCCAGTCAGCTCTCTCTTTTGACCATTAAAATACTTGGACTCTAACCTTGGAATTTCGTATCCAGATACATGGTCATCACTAAAATCCTTTCTCTGGGGCTCATCACCCTCTTGTTGATCTTGAACATCAATTTTTGCATTGGAAACATCATCTGCTGGATCCTGTAAAACAATCTGTTCATAAAAATATGGTGAGTAACAGAGAAATTGCACATGCAGGATGCAACAATAAAAGACAAATCTAATTATGACACATTGTTAATGACAATAGCTCAAAAACCTCAATGATAGCATCAGAATCACGGATTCGAGGAGGTCGGGTGTCAATGGAAGGAAGACGATCACCAGAACCACTTTCCACCTGTATTGCTCTCCCAGTTGGCTGATTAAAAATGAAAAGCATCAAGAACTTCTAGCAAGAGAATAAATTAAAAAAGCAGAAACTTCTACGAATATTTTGTACTCCAGACACAAGCTGGCCAATACAACAGAAAAAAAAAAAAAACAAGTATCTGGCCATAATATAATAGAGGAATTCAACGAATGGTAGAAATACATACAATGGGTGGTCGCATAAGTCCAGAACCTTTTATTAGATCATTTTGTCCAGCCTCTGACTTTACATAATTAGCATTATTATTAGCAGGAACATCATGAATACCAGAAGCTGCAGCTAATTCAGGGGGCAAATCTGGATCATAGTCCTGGAATGAAATCAAGTAGATGATTTAATTTATTTCAAGATAAGCACTGGACCAAAATAGGTCCGGACAAATGTGATAAGGAACTGTTCCTAGCCTACACTAACATCATTACCTGCTCTGTTCGACCCCTCTCATAAACATGGATCTTGCTTTGCATCGTAGACTCCAGACGTAGTTGTTCCTAGAAAGTCAAAAAATGATTTTCTCAGTCTACACTAAATTTCTACTGGAAAAGAATATAAGCAAAAATATTACCAGTTGTTTGCAATAATCTTTCCAGGTATCGACATTCAAACCGAAGTTGAAAAATTCTGATGCATCAACACCAGGATATTTCCATGGTTTCTCCTCAAAACTATCAATATCAACATCAAATATTGTCCTGAAAAAGTAGGTGGCAGGTTAAATAAGTAAACGGTTAAGAAGATTTCCCCCACAAAAACGTCATTCCAAGAAAAATGAATAATGATGACCTCGGTTAACATATTGATCTAACAACTTGTTCATGCAATATAAAGCTCGTTTACTAACCATATCTACACTTTATACTTCAAATTGAAATTACCAAAAAACTATAAAAGTTCGTATAGATCAAAAGGAAAACAAGAAAAAAAAGAAGGATTATAGCCTCTTTCCATTTAGAAACCAAATGTTTCATATTCCAAACACTTCTCTTCCAAATGCAATGCAACTCAGATGCTTAACAAAAATAATTTCCAGTTAGCAGTTGACATCAATCTCTTCATTTGTTGTCTTAACACAGCTAGAGACAAATAAAATTGTCAATTAAATTTTACTTTTGAGAAGGAAGCACGAATTCCAAGCCACCACCAAAGCCCCGTCCTGTTGTATTGTGTCCCCGCATAGGTAATCCAGAACCTGCTTGAAAACCCTTTTGCATGGCAGCAGCACCTTTTATTCCAGCTGGTCTCCAGTCCCCTCTGCCATGACCGGCCACAGCATTCATGTTAGCTTGTGGACGAATCTGACCAAGAGGGCCTCCTGGAGTAGAACTAGTTGCTGCAGGTATGGATGCTGCACCTGGCCTGACATACTACATTACAATTAAAACAAAAGTGAAAAATGCAAATCATTAGATACTTAATTATTTTCCATTTCATAATCCATAGTTCACATCTTTATATACTTAAACGAAGGAAACAACTATACGGATCCAGAGTAAATGAAATATTTTTAACTGTCTGATGAATGGAACAAACGATAGTTTCTTCTCTTCCACAAAAGATTAGTTTTAAGATCAAGATTAATCAACCAGCAGAGAGGAAGTATAACAACCAGCCAAATTTAGAAGACATAATTACTGATAGAATCTATGGAGACACAAGTTCTTTTGGTTCAACATGCATAGAAACACAAATTATAGAAACAAACAATTGTTCACAAGGCTCCACTAGAATGTGCTAGGAGAGCCCCCAACTCACATTTGAAGCTTCATAATGCAATTTTGCTTCCAATCCGCAATGAAAATTTTTAACTTTTGCAGTGGAATAGGAATTTTATACCAAATTCTCTCACAGGCTTACTTTTTGGATAAAAATTACAGTACATAAACCACTTCGGTTGACACTCGTATAACCAAAATCAAGTTCATCTAAAACAAGTTGGTAAATGCTCACCCAAATATAATTAATAACCAATATAGTTTGAGCTCATAAGCCTTTCAGTGAATTTTTTTTGGTTCTAATGTATTTAAAGGTTTATTAGAAGAAACAAGCCACATAAATCAGGTAAAGTAATTTCATGATTGCGAATAATGTAGACTTATTGAAGTGAGACCCACATAAAATTCGTCCAAAAATACTAAATGAGGGTATAAGAGTGTGTCAAAGAATATGATTCTGAAATTCTGAAAACAGAATCCAGTTAATTACCTGTGTCTGCAGCATCTCAAACTGGATTTAATATACATGTCATGAAGGATTCTTTAAGCCAATTGATATAGAAAAAATTGCCTCATAATTTTATATAATACACAATTTTTAATAGGTGATGCAGGCAGAGCAGCATCAGCATCCCACATAATTGAAGGTACATTTTCCGTGTTCTTTTACTAATCCTTTTATGCTATGATTACTTGTGCTGAAATTATTTATAAGGATGGGGCTAGTCAAGGTCAAACTCAAGCTCATAAAAACTATAACACTGTAGTCCTACTTAAATGAATTTCTCTACAAAATCTTGTAGAAAAGAAAATGAAAAGGTAAAATGAATTGAGTTATTTTTCTATAATCCAAAATCAACTTATGCATTTCAGTTTTTAGAGAAGTTAGACAAGACAGTTTCTATTAAAAGGCACAAAATTTTACTTGAATTTTAAAATAAATTTAATTCATTTTTCCTTCTCATTTTCTTCTTTTACAAGTCTTTATATATATAAAAAAAAAAATATCCTATTCACACAAAGACAATGTCTAGAACCAAAATATTCGAGAAGCTTGATGTGCCAGGTGAAGGCTTGTGCATGATTTTTACATTTACGAATTATTAGTTAGATCTCAGACTGTGCAGTATGGCTTCCAGTTTTAGCTCATGCGTATCTGGAATTCAGTTACTCAATTTCCATATCTTTTTCAATTCATTAAACAAAACCAGACAACGTGGTTAGGACATGTACAAAAAAGGCAACTATAAACATTAGTAAGAAGAGTAGATTGCATACTCTTATTTTTGTGAAAAAAAGATAGAAAAAATCCAGCAAGACATTGAAAGTAGTCGTGAAAAGGAATTCTATGGTAAATAACATCTCAAAGAATATGATTTTCAATTGAACTTAATGATGTCGTTTGATTCATACAACCAACCAGCCTAATGGGGTAAAAATTTTGTTGTTGATGTCTTCGTCTCAATTCAAGCAACAAAATTTTTACCCAAAGTAAAAAAAAAAAAAAAAAAAACCAAAAAAAAAAAAAAAAAAAATAAAAAAATAAAAAAAAAAATTAGATAATAAAAAAAAAAAAAAAAAAAAAAAACCCAAAGGAATAAAAGGAATAATTCATAATTCAGTGAAACTGTTCTGTAGTCTGCACCACCTGGTGGAGGAGCATTTGTTTGATAAGTTGATTAAAGTTAAATATGGAAACCCGTAAAAATAATTAATGTCAACATGGTTTAATATTTAGATTATCCGTTCATTTTCCTTGAATACAAAGCTCGATACACCACCGAGAAGGAACGCAAAGGAACTGGATTAACAAAATGGAGAAAACACTATCACTGAAATTTTGTAAATGAATGTGTGAATAAACTAAGTTTAGTTTATGAGAGAGACTTATTACATCCTTCCATCTTATTTTATTTTTTTCTATAAACCAGTACCATAATCATTTGCTCTTTTCATTCACATTTAACAAGAAGCAAGGTTACCAATGTATGTACAAGTTATCCAAATACCATACAGAACATCATCCATATGACAATGTCATTCTCGATATATGTTCTGTAATCTGCATGTGTCAACTAAGATCCATGCTGGTTTGGTCCTTGAATCCAAGACTCGGCCAATGTACACAAAGAAAAGGATAACAAAAAGATAACTTCAACTAAATTTGTTCCCTTGGTGTAACTGTGCAAGTCAAAGTATACAATAACATTAATAATAACATAAAAAATATTACAATTTTTTTTTGCATTGGCTTCTTTCTATTTTCACTGCCTTTTAAAGCCTTTCTTCGTTTTTTTCAACTATTCACAACAACAAAGCACAAAAGAAACACAACACCAGCTGAATTCTATCATCAAACTTTATTTACTACTATTCTTAAACGTACAATTACAACGACACTGACCTTAAACTGAGAATGAAAAGGATGATGATAACCCTGATTGCTGTACCCAATTTTCGGCGCAAGTGCTTTCACCGACTCTCCCACATCCTTCTTCTCACCATCAACCGGTTGTTGCGTCGAATTCTCGCCCCAATCGCGCTCCTTAGTGTCGCCAGCTGCCGCCGCCGCAACATCGAGGTCACCGTCATCGGCATTCGGAAGGCCACCGTCGTCCAACACAATCTGCAGGTCATCCTCGCTGTCATCGCTGTCGTCCCAATCATCACCCTCGCCGACTCTTCCGGAAGCTTCTACGGTGTCCACGGTTAGTCCCGGGATGAGAGGTTCGTCCTCGATTTCCTCATCCTCGATGTCGAATTTGACGTCACTGTCGATCAAATCAACGGGAGGTTCATCGGCGACGACGTTGGAATCAGCGATTGCGGGTTCCGCATGGCACGGTGGTTGTTGAGGTGATTGCTGGCTGTGAATGGGTTGAGCTTTAGGAGGAGAAGGAGCGAAGGACTGAGGAAGATCGGTGTATAAACCACCGAAGTCATCATCGTCTTCCATGGCCATGATGTTGGAGAAAAGTGTGTATTGAGGTTAGAAGAAGAAGGGTTTTGTTTTGTTTAGTTGCAAGGTTTGGGAGATGGCAGAGTGCCAAAGCTTAAACGTTTTGTGTCTTTTATATGTTTACATGTGAATGATTGGGAATTTAACACCAAATTTTATTTTAACGAAAAGATATTGAAAAACTCCTCTTAAGATAGATTATATTATTATAGATTGAAAAGATATTGAAAAACTCCTTTTAAGATAGATTATAATATTATCCTAAACACACATTTAAAAAACTGTTCAAGTAATTAATTGACAAAATTGTATAATTTTTAATTATTTATTTTATCACTATAAAATATACGAATTTTTATTTAGTGCATTTTGGAATAAGGAGAAATATATTTCCTCCTAAAGGCATGAGAATCTTATAATGAAGTTTGAAATGTATCTACTTTTTTTAAAATATTTTAACCTTTTATCTTTGATAGTAATTTTATCTATAAAATACATTTAAATGATATAGTATTATATATCATGGACAAATTTTTAACTCAAATGACCAGTCACATTAAATCCTTACAATTCCAATAAAGAAGTTGTTGATAATTAATGCTATTTATAGTTACATGATTGTTAAAAATTGTTTCTGGTACTTTTGTATATTTATGGAAAGATATATTTTTTATTTTTTTAATTAAAATAAAGTATTCCTGCAAATAAAAACAGATTTGTTTTATTTGATGATAAAGTTTATTTTAACCTATATGATAATATGACCATTTTATAAATTCCGAACACTTGGCACCATTAATATGTTTTCTTTAATATTAATATTGTTAACATAGTTAGTAATATTAATATGTTATTTTAATGTGTAAATCATTGTATCTCAAGTTTATTCACATAGTTCAATTACTACATTCAAAATATTGTTAAATTATTTTTATTCTCAATAAGTGTCTCAAAGGATGAAAGGGTAAAAGGAATACTTAAATCATATTCTTTTAAGTGAATTGCTAAAAGATTCTATCCCACTATTATTGAAGAGATTAGGAGATAATGGATAAGAAATTATCACTTTATCTTTGTTATATTTATTTTTAATAAAATTTTCATTAAAATTTTGTTTTCAATTATTTTATTAATCATTTAATGAAATAATAAAAAAATGATTTTTATTTATTCTAATCTTTCAATTTGATATTTTTTTTCACTTGCCATGTGAAAATATTTTTTACTTTAAAATTTTTAAATAACTTAATTTATTAATGTTTACCAATTTTAGTTTTTTAACAAATAAATATATGTAATTTTAGTTTTAATTTATTAACAAAAATAAATAAAAAAATTATTATTAATAAACATATAAAAATATAAAAGTTAAAAATATATAAACAATATATAATTCTACAAAATTTAAAGAAAAAAAAATTATTTAAAAGTGTTACCTATATTATTAACAAACATAATCAAATTAAAAAATATGTTCATATCAAATAAACAAAAAATTGTATACTTCAAATACTTAAAAATAATATATATATATATATATATATATATAACGTAAATAAATTATATTTTATGTAAACATTAAATTGATAAATGTCAAATTTAATTTTATTATTCATTTTTTTATAATTTCACACAGTCAATAAAAAATAAATAAATTATTCTAAATTATTTATATAGCATTTTATATTACTTTTAACATTAGGGATATTTTGGTAATCTCATTTTTTTATCTATTAAATTTTATTTTTAATATATCGCATCACTCAATTTAATCACAAACATTCACCAATTTCACTCTCTAATCTACTATAAAATCACATCCTAAGCCCTTAAAAAGAATAATATCATTCTTCTCAAAAGAATTCAGCCTTAGGATCTATTTGTTTTTAGGAATGTACTGTTTAGGAGGGGAATTAAAGGGTATCTCTAGTTCGTTTCAAAGCATTTGTGGGGATTTGAGAGATGGAATGAAACTCATTTTCTCACAGTAGTAAAGATTTTCGGGGAAAATCACATCATCACATGTTATTTTACCAGTTTTCTCGTAACTTTAATCAATTGTCTTTTTGTTATTGTAGTCTCATTTACATATTTAAAGTATAAATATATGAAATATTTTAATATTTACAAGTTATAAATTAAATTAGTATATACATAAATTTAACTATTTTTCATATATTAATAATAATAATAATAATTAACAAACAACTTTCATCTTTCTATCATTTGAAACAAACAACTTCACTTTCCTCTCTCAATTCCCTCAAATCCATCTTCCAAAACAAACAAAGCAAACACATACAGTGGCAGATCTTGACAAAAAATGTCGGAGGGGTCAAAGTAATATAATTTTGATATAATTAGATTCGATCATTAGTATAATGCTTTAAAAAATAACTTCTCTAACTGAACATTTTTTATCATTAGTATAATGTTTCAAAATATGTGAAGAAGTAGAAACTATCTTGTTTTAGTCAATAATTTTATTTTCATCACTCTTAAACGATTAATTTGTTCTTCCATTTTTATCAATATACTTTTTTTGTAAATAATACTAAAAAATAATTGATCATAATCTAATAAAAAATTAAGACACGTAATTATTAAAAAAAATATATTCATTATTATTAATACATAATATTTTTTTTTCTATATTCATAAAAAAAATATACAAAAAGCTCATGAGATAAAAAAATAATGTTTTCATTATCAACTAAGACAAGAGACAAGAAAGGAAGAGGATAAATGAAAAATATAATGAGTTTATGTCTAACTATTTTTTTTTTTAAATAAAAAGAAGACATATGAGAGTGAGAGATTATTACAATTTGTGAAAAACTAAAAAGATAATGAAAAGAAAAATAAAAATTATGTTAATAAATATTTGGTTTAATTACTTTTTTGATTCATGCTTTCCTTTAAAAATTTTAAGTTGGTCCTCCAATATTTTTTTAATCTCAATTTGGTCTTGATTTTTGAAAAACTAATGTAATCCAATCTTTTACTATCAATTTCGTTAAATTTCTTGAAACAGATCAATGATCTTTTCATTAAAATCGAGACTCTTAATATGAATGATTTGCTTTGTTGGTGTAATTAACCTAATCCTATTATCAATTTTTAAATAAAAACAGGAACCAAAAGAAAAGTTAAACCTGAATATATATTTTTATTATATTTAATTTTATATTTTATTATGTATTTACATTAAATATTATGTTTAAATCAAAAAAATAAGAAATAAGAAATCTAATTTTTATTAATTTTTAATATATATTGCCTACAATTTAAAAAATTTAAAAATTTAATAAATTATATATATATATATATATATATATATATAAATAAAAAAAAAATAAAAATCTTAGGGGGGGCTAGGGCCCCTCCCTACCCCCAAAGAGGTCCGCCTTTGAACACATATTTAAATTACATTTGATCCCAACTTCTAAGTAATGTAAGACTATTGGGTGCCATAGAAACAACTTAATTCAATAAATTGACATTAACTTTGTTTAAAGGTGTGACCTCAAAAATTGATCTACGTGTTTAAACATAAATCATCTTTCACTTTGAAGGCATCACGTAATCAAATGGTTTTGAGATAGAAAACTACTCAAATTTAACACACGACATACTATATTTTGTCACGTGACAAACCTAAATTTTATCACGTAACACTCCTAAACGATGTTAACGTTAATTTAACCTAACATACCATATTAAATTATTTAACAAAAATGAATGACTATGACTAAATTAGTAACTAAGCAATTATTATATTACAGTGACATAATTGTATCTTTATGTAAGAGAACATAAGAGACAAACAAAAATATTGATTTAGACAAGAAAATAATAATAAAAAAAAATGTGGCACGCATGGCGGTAATAATTTTTGTTTAAAAGGATCTAATTGAAACATTTTTCAAAAATTGATATGCAATTAACGCTTCTACCAAAGTGGATATCATATAAGTAATTAAACTAAGGCTTAAATATACATTTGGTTCCTATTTTTGTTGTTTTTATTCAATTTGGTCATATTTTCGTTTTGTGTTCAATTAGCTACTCATTTTTGTCAAATTATGGTCAATTTTGTCATTTTCACTAACCGAGTTTAAATAGTTAACGTTTTTGAACAGTACATGCCACGTTTGGGACTAAATTAAACAAAAATAACGAATATAGGAACTGAATTGAAAAAAAAATAATGAATATCAGACTAAATTAAAAGAAAAAAACATCCACAAACTGACACGTGACACAAGCATTGACACGTGGCACAATTGTGACTTGACACGTGGACAATTTTTTTGAAATTAAAAAAAATTTAAAAAATTTAAAAATTAAAAAAATCATAAAAATTAAAAAAATCAAAAGCTGATACGTGACATGTACGGTTTAAGAACGTTAACTATTTAAACACGTTAGAGAAAAAAACCAAATTGACCATAATTTAACAAAAATAAGGACCTAATTGAACATAAAATGAAAATAGAGACAAAATTGAATAATAAAAAAAAAACTAAATATATATTTAAGCCTTAAACTAAATAAAATATACATGTGAAATAATATAAAAATATACCTTTAATGTAAATTAATTAAGGTACCTAAAATCTTAATCCTTTAGATTAAGGATTGATATATTTTTGCTCTCGTTGTACACTTAAAAGTCACAGACGAACTAATGGGACGTATTTAGAGCATATCGCCAACCTATTTATCTGGACGAGACATGGTCGGTATGTGATTTATAACTATACGCATATAAAATTATGGATTGTTTAATATAGAGGTCACTTCTGAATCTAAAATCATTTTTTAATTCATAAATTGTTTTTAAAGAAGGCTTTCTAGATTATGTAATCCAAAATACAATATTAAATTATACAATATTAAATTATAGATTACACCATCAAAATTGAAATTGACTTTCAATTGGTATATATTTTTAAACGGATTTCGAAATCCGTTTCATACTTTTGATTAGGGTCAAAAAGGTAATTATTGGGGATACAGGAGAAGGTTTAGGGTGCAGAGAGAAGCCCCAAAATCGTAATAGGTCCGAATGGAACAAATCAATGGCGCATGTCTAGTTTGTTTGTTGGGTTTTTCTTCCTACACCCTGAATTTTTCTTTCTACACTTCCATGTTTGATTGTGAAGACCATAATATCCTTCAAAAAAATAAAAATAAATTATAAATTAAATGTCTTTGCAGCCTGCATCCCCAAGAAAAAAAGTCGGTAACACCGGTTTCTGAAAGCCGGTAACATCGGTTTCTGAAAGCTGTTAACACCGGTTTCTGAAATCTGATAATCCTAATTTTTGTTTTTTATTTTTTTATATATATTTTTATATATTTTAAAGTTATATTTATATAATTATATTATTTATATTAAGTTTAAGAAAATTTATAATAATTTTATTTATATTTTTTAGTTGCACATCTTTATTGTTTAAAAATAAAAATTAATTTGATGGATGTTGGTTGATAAAAGCGATTATGGTTCTATCTCTAGTCATAATAAAATTATTTATCAATAAGTTATCAAGAAAGTATTAAAGTAAAAAAGAAAAGTAAGGAGATGAATGATTATGAATATATTTTGAGTTACATTACAAATTATGCTACACATAATGAATTAGTTGGATAACTTTGATTTGGATTAGCAATTAGAATATCTCTATTGCGTGAATTCAATAATTTAGAAATATTAGAAATTGAAAAATGCATACGTGAATCACTCTATAAAAATGATTTAAGTAAAGAAAATGAAGAACTTTTTATTTAACTAGAAAATTAATTTATGTATAAAAATAAATAAATTTGACATTCTTAAAATTTTGATTCATGTTTCATCACTGTTCGTATCTTAAAAATCGACAAAATTAAATTCTGAAAGCCGAAAATTCCGTCTTCTAAAAATTGGTAACTCACGTTTCTGAAATCCGGTAAGTATAAACCAAAAGGATAACAGGGAAATTATGAAAAAGTTCGGGGTGCAGGAAGAAAAATCGGGGGTTGCAGGAAGAAAAACCCTTGTTTGTTAAACTTGAAACGAGGGTTTAACATTTGTTGCATCTTTTTCGCACACACGTTCTCACTCTGCAGTTCAACCCAGCAACCATTCTCAACCGTTCTCTCGCTCATTCCTCTGGTAATGCCTCTTCTGCGCTCATTGTTTCATTCTCATATTCTTTTTCTTCTCTGAAAAATGTGATATAATATTTAGGTGCCATTTTTTTTTTCGCTTTCATCGAAATGATGTGGATTTTGGAGTTTAAGAAAATCTCTTGCTTTTTTGGGTAGATGTTCCCAAAGATCTTTGAATTTTTCCCATCTATTTTTATCTGATTAGAATGCGGTTTCAATCATAAATCAACTGTTAACATCAAGCAATTCTTTGTGTTGGTAATTCTTTGTTCTTTCAACTTGCTTGCTGCAAAACATGAAAAGGCCCTCGAAAAGTAGAGATAGTTGTGATTAGTCGAGTTCTTTAAAACTTCAAGAAATTGAAATTGCATCCAGAGCCGTGTGTGGAAACTATAAATGCACTGAAAGAGCCTCTTGTATAGCATAGGACTTGATCATTTCTGAATTAATAAGTCAAATTGTTGTTTAGGTATGTGGCCTCATGCTGGTGTCAGTGATTTGGTAGTAGTTTTTCCCTGGCCTGGCCATTGACTCTCGAGTCTTGAGCCAGTCCCTTTTTCCGGTTGTTGAACATTCCAGATTTTAAATCATTGACTTCTACCAGTCATATTTTCTAAAATATGGAAAACCCAGATACAACGTTGACAACTTCATCCCTGCCTCCACCACCTCCATTAGCTGCGGACGAGCCAGAGCACAAGAAGCTGAAGATGTCCACCACAACTTCTGATGATGAAGAATGCCCAACTGCCCCAGGCACCAAGAAACGATACAAACGACGTAAGGTTGCCATTTTCTTTGCTTACTGTGGTGTTGGCTATCAGGGTATGCAGAAAAACCCTGGTGCAAAGACCATTGAAGGTGACCTAGAAGAGGCCTTATATGTGTCTGGAGCTGTTCCTGAACATGATCGTGGAGTTCCTAAACGATATGACTGGGCTCGCTCAGCTAGAACTGATAAAGGTGTTAGTGCTGTTGGTCAGGTAGTCTCCGGTCGTTTCTACATTGATCCTCCTGGCCTTGTTGACCGCCTTAATTCAAACCTTCCCTCTCAGATAAGGATCTTTGGTTACAAGCGTGTGACAGGTTCTTTTAATGCCAAGAAGTTCTGTGACCGGAGGAGGTATGTATATCTCATTCCTGTGTTTGCTCTTGATCCAAGTTGTCACCGTGATAGAGAGACTGTCATGGCTAGTTTGGGATCTACAAACGAGCTTGTTAAATGTTTGGAGTGTTCTGAGAGAGGCCGAAAGGTGGTAGGATTAGTTGGTAACCGTAAGCACAATCTGGAACTTGAAGCTATGGATGTTGACACTGGTATTTCATCTAACAGAGATGTTGTGCTTGATTCTGTAATTACAGAGGATGTGGAAGTTTCTCTGAGCAAAGGTGACGATAATCATTTAAATGGGGAGTCTGGGATTGATACTAAGGGTGGAGTTATAGTTGATGGCACGAACCCTGAAACTGGTATTGAGAACGTGATTCTTGTTCAGGATGAGGATATACCTTTGAACGGTGAATCTGTTAATAATTCAGACATTATTGAGGAAGAACAAATGAATGGAGAGGATAAGTCTACTGGTGGAAGCAAGTTCTATTATGGTGAGAAGGAGAGGGAGAGATTTAATAGGATTTTAAATTATTTTGTTGGGACTCACAATTTCCATAACTTCACCACCCGAACAAAAGCGCAGGACCCTGCTGCTCGTCGTTACATTATTTCATTCAATGCTAACACTACTGTTGTAGTTGAGGGCATTGAGTTTGTAAAGTGTGAGGTCGTGGGACAGAGCTTCATGCTTCATCAGATACGGAAGATGATGGGGCTGGCTGTGGCAATAATGAGAAATTGTGCACCAGAATCACTTATCAGTAAAGCTTTGCGGCAGTGAGTACAACTTCTATTGTTTGTGTTATCTGTTAGTTTTCAAGTTTTCATTTGAAATGCTGTGATTCTCATTGGATGCACTTTTTTTACTTGTGTTTTCCTAAACGCAGGGATGTCAACATTAACGTGCCTACTGCTCCTGAGGTTGGATTATATCTGGACGAGTGCTTCTTTGCTTCATATAACCAGAAGTGGAAAGATAGCCATGAAGAGGTGTCAATGAAAGCATATGAGAAAGAAGCTGAGGAGTTCAAAATGAAGTACATATATTCCCATATTTCTTCCACGGAGCAGAAGGAAGGAACTGTTGCTCTTTGGTTGCATTCTTTAAACCATAGAAATTATCCAGATCTGCGTGATGTTAATGAGGAAGCCATCACTGATAACAAGAGTGCAGATCCTGAAGAAGCCATCTCCGATCACAAGACTGCTGATCCTGAAGAAATCACCGATAACAAGAGTGCTGATCCTGAAGAAACCATCATTGATAACAAGAGTACTGATCGTGAAGAAGCCATCTCTGATAACAAGAGTGCTGATCCAGAACAAGGCATCACTGATAACAAGAGTGCTGCTGATCCTGAACTATAGTAGTGACTGAGTGAGCTGTGTTTCCAATTGTTTATTGTCAACCTCTTCTTTCTAATTGATTTAGGCCTGACTTTTCACTGCATACAATTGACTGTTACATGTCTATCTCCCCTGCTTCGCAACATATACAATCTACAAAGTATGTAATTTGGTTCTGAGTCCATCACTCGGTAAGACACTAAAAAGAAATGAAAGGATATATGTTGTATTTTGTTATTTTTTTAAGTCTACATTATGATATTTACTTATTAAGCCATGGCTGAGTAATAATAACTATCTACTTGTGCTGTAAATTGAGATCCATTGCAAAAGAAACGCCTATGTCATTGCAATTCTAACTATGATGATATGACTCGTGAATTCTGTTCATTTTCCTTGATTTAGTTTTACTTTTCTGTAGTAGTTTGGTTCTTGAGTCAGTTTAGTGATCACGAATTCATGTTTCTGCACAGTTTAACGTTTCCTTTTGGAAACCAAGTGACTCCAAAGTGAGCACACATTATCGAGATGTCTTCTAGAGTGTAGAAGGATTCTTGTCCACTCACTGCAATTGATTTCAGCTTCATGCTTATTCTGCAGTACTTGAATCTGTTTTCTCTCTGTTGTCATTCTGTTCTTAATGTCTGACCCTGCACCAGTTTATATTGTTTGTTCCAGATTTAGTTTCCTTGAGCAGTTGTATTAGATTCTCATGTTCTAGCTTTTGTTAGCATTAATCCTGGTAGTTTCTTTTGCATAGAGCGTTTGTGCATCATGATTAAATTATCCAACCAGTGCTTCTGATTTTACATGGTAATTTTGCTGCTGTGAGTCATGTACTAGACCTGTCTTTGGCATTTACATTGTATCTTTATACAGGTCTGAGACTTGATATGAATTAGATGTGTGCTGAATTGCTTTGCTTCACCTGAAAGCATCATGGTTATGGATACTTAAGTACTGTTATCGTGTGAGATAAAATCACATTGGCCGTAATCCTCTTTTCCTCTAGCAATTTAAAACTGGGCTAAGTACTTGAAGAATTCTGCATTAGTTTTCTGCATAACCACGTGTTGCATTTACTGAATTAGTTCATTCCATGCATACCAATTAATCAATTACCTATTTTAAAGTATTAATTGCACATCAATCTCAGTGGCAGATTTGGGATGCAGAGTTGGACTTGTCTTGGTTGTTGCATTGTCTTGAGTTTGTTTGCATTATTCTCATCTTGTTTGGCATCTTTCAGATCTGAAGTTATATGCTAGCATTGCATTCTGCATAGATTGGGGAATCTGTCATGATGTGGCAAGTGGAACTCTTCATATATATCTTAGGTTCATGCATCTGTTTTGCATTTTTAAATTTATTCAGTTCCTAGAAAGTAGAGCTGAAACAGGTTCTGTATGGGTCCAACAGCTAATTCCACAATGCATTCACGTCCTTTAGTTTCCAGGGTCACCATTTTGCATCATTTTTATTTTTACCTTAGCATATCATGCATGCCACTCACCTATAGTTTCTGGTTTTGAGCATTAAATACATATTAGTTTTAGGGGATAACAATACATTAAGCATCTGCATTGCTTACAGTCAGCAGGTTCATTTGATAGTCACAGCTTCACAGCTTCACATCATTTGATACCCACGTAGATTCTTACTCATTTCATTTTAGATTCAATTCATCCTCTCATTAGGTTTCATGCATCTACAACGAAATATAAGTTCATTTACATTCACAGTCTAAATATGGGATCGTTCATTCAAAAGGACGAAAAGGAAATAAAGTACAATATAAGTTCAGTTTTTGAATTACATTCCTCATCTACAACGAAAATGCAGTAGTGCTATACAAAACTGATGAACAAAAGCAATCAACTGCTATGTCACAGTTCAACCGTTCAAACCCCAACTTAGATTATGTCTCACTTTATATTAACTACGTGATATGTTGGGAAATTCTGCCTCCCAAATAAGAGGCCAAATAAACAGATTTCATCAACAAAACCTCTTCTAAAGCAAGCTTAGCTACACTGATATGTTGGGAATGAAATCGCTAAAACCATCACTTAGACAGTCAATTTTTTAGAGCAAGAAATGTTTTTGAAAGGATACAATTTTATGCAATTCTTATCTCTAATTCTTCTACTCTCATACTTTTACCGATTAATGAATCTAACTTTTTCTTCTCTTTGGTACCTGTATTCTTTATTATCATAAGAAAAATAAAATTGAGCGAGTTGAAAAGAAAATTAAAGTTTTAGATACCTATAAGTGTAATTTCATTATTTAATAAATTCAAGTTATCTTAATCAAATGTTTTAAGAAATAATTTAAATTAAATTAATTCATATTTTTGTCCATAAAATTATAAAATTTCGTATTCAAAGACATATCTAATTCCTCCTATGTTTACTAAATATTGTCAAATGAAGAAGTATTGGAAGATAGTTAAGCTCTTTCCATATTTGTGATTTATTAAAATTAGTTATTTTCATTCTTTAGTTTATATCATTATAATAAGACATTTGATAATGTTTTAAATTTTATAATATTTGAATGGTTTTACTCAGAATGATTGTTGATATTTGATTAGTTTGATTCAATTGAGAATTTAATTACTTAATTTATGATTGGTGATAAATTTTCATTTATTTTAATTAAGTAGGTATCTAACTGTTTAATTTATGACTGTTCAACATTGATTTGCCATTATTGATTTTTTTAATAAAGTAGGTATTGAGCAAATAAAAATACAAATAATGAATTTTATGGTATAACAAAATTACCGACTGTAGTTTTTATAATGAATTTGTGTTATATATTCAGCACATTTTTTTTTTATAATTACATGTGAAAAAATATTTATAGGAAATGTTGTCTAGAGACATTAAAGAGTTATCAGTAGAAAAAAAAGAGAAAAAGAATTGGTAATTACTTATATTAATTGCTCCCCGAAATATCCATATCAATAATTATTGACATAAATATATCATACATCTGAATTTTTTAATGACAAAGAAATTATCAATAAGATTATTATAATCGAAAAATAGATATACAAACAGATTTTGATCCTAACAACAGATTCTTCTTCACTTTCTTCGTTTTTATTTTTTCCTTATCTTTCCACTATCAAGACATTTTAATTACAAACATTTGTATCAGTTTATTTTCCTTTGTTATTTTAGTATCTTAATTATATCTTTTTGTTATATAAATTTGCATTATACAAAGACTCTAAATAATAATAAATTTTAGTGATTAAAATTAGTTTTAAATACTAATTTATAAAATTAAAAATTATATTTTATTATAATAATTAGTATTATAAATAAAAAATTATAATTAACGATTAAAAATTGATTTAGAAAATAATATTTTTATATTCAAAACTTCATTAAATTTGATTGATCAATATATAACTAATTCTTTTATAAATCGATAATTTAATATCTAAATTCATCATTATATCAATTAATTATTTTTAATTAGAGATTTTTTTGTCTGTTTATTATTATAAGTTTATTAATGTTAGATTAATTTAAAACTTGTTTATTGTCTCAATTTTATTACAATAAATGCAGTTTTTTTATCCATCAGTCATTGAGCTGGCTTTTTTAGTTCATTATTCTTGTTAGCGAATTCGACTAGTTGTAGTAAAGACGGTTTACTGACTTTATTTTTTAAAATTAAAATTTAAAATGAAAAAATAGTTTTAAAGAGTAATTTTTATGTTATATTATTAAAATATAAAAATAAACAATATTATTATAAATTAAATCATTAAAAAACAAGTTTCGATATTGTGTTAGAGATTAGTAGTATCTGTAGCACAAAATCTTAAAACAATAAATTTAAAAGTTTTTAATTTTTAAAAGTTTTCAATTTTATATAGTTATCAAATTTGTTATTTTTATTTAGTGTGAAACTTAAACGCTCACTCAAATTTTCAATAAAGTATATATGTAACTATTTTTTTAACTTCATTAAATTAAAAATTATTATTTTTTATATATATTTCTTGAATTATAAAAGAACTTTAAAATATATTCACAACAAATAGTAAATAGAATAAGAATTAAAACAAGAATTTTAAAATTATTAGTTGTAGAAAAGCTTATCATAGAAAATAATTTCAAAGAAAATAATATGGGTAAGTGAATTAATTTATCAGCGGACAAAAATAAATAATAAAAATATAAATAAATTGAAAAGAAATATCTTGTTGATAAATAATTAAATAACAAAATAGGAAAAGAAATAAAAGGACCCGCACATTAATAAAAATATAAATAAATAAAAGGAATAATATATGGTTGTAAGTGAGTTAAATAACGTAAATATAAATTAAAATATAGCATTAGTTTATAATTGCAAATAAAATTTTGAATGTATAATATTATATATCAATAATTTCTATACAAATGTTAAAATTAATTTAAAAATAATAATTTTATAAATTAAAAAATGTAAAATTTTAAAATAATTTTATAATAAATTAAAATAATTTAAAATTTTAAAAGACCACATTGCTAAAATCATGTTAATGTTATTGGAAGAATGAGAATGTACCAAAATAAGTATCTTTCATGGCTTGGGAATCCAACAACTTAAAAGGAAAATTGCAACAACTATGGAACATGACCAAAATTTGTTGGGACACAAATAATGTTGGTGATTTCAAAAAATCACAGGTTGCTTGCACACTATAATCATATAATCGACAACCATCTTTTTTTACCGTCTTGAGTTTCTATTTGTCATTTTCTCAGTCTCGTTAAATAAAACTTGAAGAGGACAAATATATTATTAAAAATAAATTCAATAATATAAACATAAAAATAAATTAAACAAATAAAATGTTAATAAACATGATCAAATTTATTAAAATCAATATAAAACGGTTCGCTTTCTCTTACATTACTAATTGAAGTGACACTACACTTAGAACAAGAAATATTTTTGAAAGGATAAAATTTTATGCGATTCTTAACTCTAATTCTTCTACTCTCATACTTTATATCTTTATTATTTTTTTTCTCCTTCTTTCTCGTCTAAATTTTATTTAGATTAAACATAAATAACTTACTTTTAAAATATAAATTTACTTACAAATTAAAGAGTAAGGTTTTTTAATTTTGATATTTAAATTAAGGATTCAATATGTTTTTAGTGCATGAAAATTAAAATTAGTCTCTCTTAGAAACCTTGAACCAATTCAGTTCCTCAATTATGTACATGCATGAATTTAGTCATTTTAACTTAATTTTACTCACTTTATTTGATGTTTAAAATGTGTTTCTCAAGTAATATTGAAACGAAAATATATGTGTCAAATGGTGTAAACAAACTAAAATATTATAATGAAATATGTTTAAAATGTTAAATAAACTTAACAAAATTTGGTTAAAGAATTAAATTTACGCATTTACAGAGTTGAGAGACTGAATTGATTCAAGATTTACAAGATAGACTAATTCCAATTTTCACTCAAAGTCGAAAAATCAAAACCATATTTAACCCTTAAATTAAAGATAAAATAAAAATATAATCATTTAAAAATAAAAATAAGGGACAAATAAACAAACACTCACACATTGTACATTATTACATCAATTGAACCAAATCTTTGTTTATTTTTTTTTAAAAGACATATTAGGTTTAAAAGGCATCATTCTTGCCCTAATTTAACAGTTTATGGTTCTCCAATTCCACAACCAGTCAAAGCTGTGGTATAAAGGGATATTCTTTGAGCACATTTTTTATGACAGTGAAATATTACAACTTCTATATCACTGTGGTAATAACAGAGTGAATGGTTAGTATTTGAGATCGATGAAGCTTTTGATGAAAACTTTTAACACTTGTTTTGAATGCTGTACAGAATTTCAGCACTAAAAAAGTTGTTGAAGCAGTGACCATGAAAATTTATTTTGAAAAACGAAGCAATGTGAAGGTGGTCCATACCCTTTTTTGGAACATATCTGCAAGCTCATCTCAAATGGTTCTCAGCCATAAAATCACCATATATGGTTTCAGCCATTGATGAAACTAGTGGCTCTTGCTTCATCTCAGAAGAGATAGAGTTCATCTTATTATCAACTATCTACCACACGATACTCCCAACAACTCTTTCTTTTCTTGTCAGCTTTTGTGTGGTCTTCAATTAAATCACACACCTTCTAATAATGTCTTGCTTTCTCAACTATAAGACAATGTTCTTCAAATTTTTTCAAAGTTTCAAGCACACTTTGCTTCAATATTGGACCATACTTTGTTGAGATATTACCACAAAAGCTATTCCATCTCTTTACTTGTCTCAAGGCTTACGACATTATCGTTTTCATCACTGTCAAATGGTTACAAAAAACTTTGAGAAATCATTGTGTGGTTCGTAGAGTGTCACGTATATGACTTCATCAGTTGATGAAGGTAAAACAATTACTTCGTTCGGTTAAATATGTTTTTATCTCTCAACTTTCAGTTTTAGTCTCTCTTCGAAACTTTGGCTCAATTTAGTGCTTCAACTTCAAAATTGCGTGGATTTAGTCATTTTAACCAGATTTTGTTAAGTTTATTTAACATTTCAAATACATTTTATGATAGTTTATTAGCTAATAGCCTAATATTGAAGCAAAAATGTGTCAAACGGTGTAAACATCTCAAATGCTATCATGAGATGAAACGTTAAATAAACTTAACAAAATTTGTTTAAAAGGACTAAATTCACGCAGTTTTGAAATAAGAAGACTAAATTAGACCAAAGTTTCGATGATGGACTAATTCCAATTTTTACTAAAAGTTGAAGGAGAAAAACATATTTAACCCTAATTTAAAATTTTAAACATGGAATATTTATATATGACAACAATAATATTGTACATCAAGTGAGCAACATTTTCCATTACATTAATTTTTTTCTAAACATAACTCTCAATCAATTCGGTCAACGAGGAAATGAACAAGTAAAAAAAAGAGTTGATAAAAGGAATTATACCTCTCAAGTGTTTCAATTTTGATCATTTGATGTATATTTGAATGAAATTACAGAGAATATTTGAAGATGTTTGGTAAAAAAAATATTATATATATATATATATATCAATTGCAATATTATAACAACATAAACAAAAATGATAGAAGTTAAATTATCAAATCTTGTAACATGGTAGAAAAAATAAGGTGTACTAATATTTTGAGACACACAAAATTTCTACATTTGTTTGGCATCGTCCTTTATTACTCTTTAACTTTTTTTTTCTTTACAAATATAAAATTTATTTTCCTTAAAATGAATGTAAATGTGTGAAAGTATCATTTTTCAAAAGAGTCACAAACTACCTTGGATGTGTTCCACGTGTAATTTCCTGTTTATAAGAAAGTTCCAATTTTGGTCCCCTGATTTAGGGCATGTGTAAGTAATTTATTAGGAAAGTTTCCTTTCTCTTAGATTAATAAATGCCCTGGTTTATCTCCTAAAGTTCAGCTCACTCTGATGACTGTTTCTATTGCATAATTAACAACTTCACTGTAACAATTCTGAATGAATTACCTTCATTAAACAATTTTCTGATTTTCCCTTTAATATGATGTCTTCAAAGACATCATGCATCAGCTTCAAAAGTGGGAACAGTTTAGTTCTGAATAAGGTGCCAAGAAAGAAGAGTGAAAATATATTTGTATTGGGGCAACATGCCAACTGCATGCGGTCTACGTTGAACTCTCGATGTTCTGCAGTGAAAGGTGTCTTGGTTTTCTTTTCTTCATTATTCACTGTCACAAAAAAACTGAGTTCTTCGTATTATTTTTCATTGTGAATATGCATGAACACTTAATTTAACTCTTAGAAACAAAGATGATTTTTTTGAATAATATAAATGTTTACCACTCATTTTAAGCTTTCAAGACTCAAAAAAGGTAAAAAAGAAAAATGGCCTTAGGTAGCTGGATGTAGATATTCAAAGTTTGGATCCAAGTTATATGCTTTCCCCTCTTTTCAGGGCACTCTAGAACATGACACCCCCAATGAGTTGGACACTGTTTTCATTTGGAGAAAAGCCTTTGAAACTTTGATTAAACCAAATCAGAATGTCTTGAATTTAGTTGAGGTATTCTCCATATCAGTCACATGTGAGATTTTGAACAATACCATGAACATGTACAAAACTACCACTAAAATAACTTGGACTAGTGTATTAAAAGTGTTCCAAATAATCCATTAGGATCAATCTGTTGTTAGTACAAGGTTGTTTTTGGGTTTGGATTAAATTTATGAAACTGAACATGTAAAACAGATCAGTTAAATATGTTGTCACAGTTCAGCAAAAGTTCTAGCTCCAATAACTCACCGTTCCATTACCACCACAAAAAGATACACTCCAAAGCCAACCACCTACACCTGTTTTTTCTTCTGCAAACAGCATTTCTCACATGGGGAATTAAACATATCGACAACACCAATGATTTCACTTCATCCACTTTTTTGTGTGATAGCTAGTTTAACTTACCATAAATTTTTCTAACTTTTTCACAATACATGAGATAAGTGAATGCTAGTATGCCACGTAGTTAACAGGTATATCCATTCATCCCACGTGTGTTTTCTTTTCTATCAGAAAATAAATACAGTTAAATACTAAAATTTATTTTAAGAAAGTTTTTGTATTATTGTGTATTGTTTCTGCTGCAGTAGCACTTTCTTACTCTCCCAACTGTGATGTTATATGTCTCTCTCTTCCTCCAAGAAAAAAGGAGATACTAAGTTTGAATATTTTCCATTGCCACGCCATGATGAGATACTAATTACGACTAAATTATGAGAGTTTAAAGATAGAGAGGACAAGGTGATTAAGATAATGAAACCACACATGGCAATCTCAGAACCATACACCTAACAAATTCTTGTTTGTCCCAATGTCACAGGACACGTACGACAAAACCATGCGTGGCTCACCTTCTCCTTACATATACGACGCATGTTGTCACTCAACACCAAACCATCACCAGAAAAAAGAAAAACCAGACCAACCATACTACACCAGACACTCCTCCTAACCTTCAAAACCCCTCTTCCTCTTCATCAAGCCGTTATAAAAACTTCTCTTGGTTCGGACTTTTGCATTTCACCTGCATATCTGTTCTAACATGGCTCCCGGGACTGGTGTCTTTGCAGAGATTTTGGATGGAGATGTGTACAAGTACTATGCCGATGGGGAGTGGAAGAAAGCTTCTTCTGGGAAAAGTGTTGCCATCATCAACCCCACTACAAGAAAGACTCAATACAAAGTTCAAGGTAAATCACCTAATTAAATTATCTCATATGCTAGCACTTTGCTCATACAGTGATTTCCCTTCTTGGATATGAAGCCCTTTACGTGTGGATGTTGCTAGAAGCTTGAGAATTCTAATTCTAGATGTCAGCTAAAGTTAGTAGCGAAACAATTAATGTTTAATTTTTACTAGTGAGGAGAAAACAGTGTCTGTTACTAAATTTTGTATTTTTAGGGCTCAAGTTCTTGTTTTGTGTGACCAAACTAAATCTTGAAAGCAAGGTTCTTCTTTTTGTTTACTTTTACAGTAAGTGAAGATAAGTGTGTGTGATAAGCTCTAGAATAAGGTCTAAATGGTGTTCATGCAGCTTGTTCACAAGAGGAGGTTAACAAGGTGATGGACTTGGCAAAATCTGCACAAAAATTATGGGCAAAGACCCCACTGTGGAAGCGGGCTGAACTTCTTCACAAGGCAGCTGCTATCCTTAAAGAGCACAAGGCTCCAATTGCAGAGTGTCTGGTGAAAGAAATAGCAAAGCCAGCCAAAGATGCTGTTACAGAGGTGAATATTGTGTCACGGGTTATGTGAATCAAGTTGAATTATTGTTCTGGACTATTACTTTGAAGGATGGAGATAACTGGTTTTGTATTTCCTTGAAGGTTGTAAGATCTGGTGATCTGATTTCTTACTGTGCTGAAGAAGGGGTAAGGATTCTGGGAGAGGGAAAGTTCTTGGTGTCTGATAGCTTTCCTGGAAATGAAAGGACCAAATATTGCCTCACATCCAAGGTTTATCTCAACACTTCTTTCAAACTTAAATTTACACATAAAAGACTTCACAGCTCAAAATTCACCTATTCCTGGCTTGTCATACATTTTTGCATTGAAGCTTACATTTTAACATAAAAGATTCTGTTCAGGGTGAAATATCAAAGAGAATGGATAAAACAATTCTCACATTTAAAGGGGGTGATGGAGTAGGGACATTATAAGCAATAAACAGTAATATCAGAGAGAGAAGGCACGGTCTCTTAAACTCATGTATATCATGTATTGGTGGATAAAAGACAAAAATAATCAGGTCAAGGATAAATACACATTATCTTTTTAAAATAAACTAGAGGAATCAAGTTCTTGTTCATCTACAAAGTTCTTTTCTTTCAAGATGTCTACGTGTAAGAAAAATTTATAGATCAAGAAAGGTTTAAGTATAACTAGAGCAAAAATCGAGGGAGGTCAACTTTAATAACACTGATAAAGCAGAACTTGCATACTGGACAGTGGACACCATAGACCTTAGTCATTCCAGAAATATTTTATCATGGAAAAGTTCTTCTGTAATTCCTGGACACAGTCAGCTACATCTGGAAAATAAATGTAATAAAATATTTTTACCAACTCACACAAACAAAAAGACACAATATCAAAACCCTGAGTTCATATTGTTGTGTAATGCCTGCATCAGATTCCATTATCTTAGTAACTTTCAATGACTAGCAAATTGAATGATCGTGATGAGGTGAGTAGCCTAGTGTCTTCATGCTTTTAGATTTGGTTTTTTATGTGATCTAAGAAAGTTTCATTTGATTTTCAGATTCCACTTGGAGTGATTTTAGCTATTCCTCCTTTTAACTACCCTGTCAATCTTGCTGTCTCCAAAATTGCCCCTGCACTGATTGCTGGAAACTCCATTGTGCTCAAGCCTCCAACTCAGGTAATTATATCCTTCATTGTGAAACCCTCCAGAGATACCACTACTTGAATAGATCCACACTCTCACAGTAACAACTAGCTCATGTAAAAAAAGTGCCATGGCAGCGTTAAGTTAAACAGATCACAGCAACAACCGTTCCATTCCAGGATCTTTATTTCCTTAGTTTCTTCCCTTCTTTCTTTTGTTGCTCCTTCTAAGGTTTGTTTAATGATCCATTTCAGGGAGCCGTTTCTGGTCTGCACATGATTCACTGCTTTCACTTGGCTGGTTTTCCCAAGGGCCTAATCAACTGTGTCACTGGCAAAGGTTCAGAAATTGGTGACTTCCTAACAATGCATCCAGGAGTGAACTGTATAAGGTGACAGTTTACTCCCCTTTTGATGACGCTGTGATAGTATCATACTACACATCCTCAATTTCCATGTGCTAGAAATTTTTCCTCCACTGACTTGTGACTATGGTTTTCAGCTTCACTGGTGGAGATACTGGCATTGGAATTTCAAAGAAAGCAGGAATGATTCCTCTGCAAATGGAGTTGGGAGGAAAAGATGCCTGCATTGTTCTTGAGGATGCTGACCTGGATTTGGTTGCAATAAACATCATAAAGGGAGGCTTTTCATACAGGTAATGTCACAACTGTATTAGTACTTCTGTGACAAGGGTTCCTTTAATGCACTGATTTGGTAGAACTGTGAGGTATTGCTTCTAATATCAGTGTATTCTACCACATGAGATGAATGCTAAATGGTTAGAATTTCAGCATCATGTGCTTTTCCTTCTGGTATATGTCAGATATAATTCAGCAACAACAAAAATCACATTCTTAAGGAATTTTACTTGAATTCTAATTCCATATTTTTTTCAACAAAAGTGGGCAGAGGTGCACTGCTGTTAAGGTTGTCCTGGTAATGGAGTCTGTAGCTGATGCTTTGGTTGAGAAAGTGAAGGCTAATGTGGCAAAACTAACTGTGGGAGCCCCAGAGGATGACAGTGATATCACTCCAGTTGTGTCAGAATCATCAGCCAACTACATTGAAGGCCTGGTCTTGGATGCTAAGGAGAAAGGAGCAACATTCTGCCAGGAGTACAAAAGAGAAGGCAATCTCATTTGGCCTTTGCTATTGGATCATGTGAGGCCAGACATGAGAATTGCATGGGAAGAGCCATTTGGCCCAGTTTTGCCAGTAATTAGGATCAATTCAGTTGAAGAAGGAATCCATCATTGTAATGCTAGCAACTTTGGACTTCAGGTAACAAAATTATAGCCCTCAAACTTTATACAATGCTTTCTTATCATAGATGTAACTTGTATGAACAAATTGAACTTGTGCAGGGATGTGTCTTCACAAAGGATGTAAACAAAGCAATACTGATCAGTGATGCAATGGAAACAGGAACAGTTCAGATAAATTCTGCCCCAGCTCGTGGACCAGACCATTTCCCCTTCCAGGTGAACCCAGTCTAAAACCAACCAAATTCTGAAAATTCACGATTGCTATTTCCAAAACCTAGAAATTATGAAATTGTTTATCCAAATGTGAGAGCCATTATTAACAACAAATGCTGTCTGACAGGGTATAAAGGACAGTGGCATTGGATCTCAAGGGATTACCAACAGCATAAACATGATGACCAAGGTTAAAACCACTGTGATCAACTTACCCAGCCCTTCCTACACCATGGGCTAGTCCTGTAATAGTTATTCATTTGAGTGGCAGAAAAACAATTTATAGTGAGTTCGTAAGTCATGGTGAACGTACAAAGTGTGTGAATTTAGCATCTGCTTCTGTTCTGCAGCTGTGAATCAGAGATGAATAATGAGTTTGATTGATGGGGTCACATACCTCTACTTCATGTGACTCTTCTCATACTCATCTTTAGCATCATACCAATCTCAGTTATTGTCTTCTACCTTGTCATCATTTTGTAAGCAATTCCTGTTAAGTTTAATGTTAAATCAGTGAATTCAGGAGAAAAAACTCTGCTTTCTCTTTCCCCATTTCTTCCCCAATTATTTTCTCACAACCCCATTTTTGTTAATGCACCAAATGCAACTCCAAATCCTGGATTTCACTTTTTCATCCACTAAATGAATAAAATGTAAATCATAACATTCAGAGAAACTCACATTCAGAGAAATTAGAAAAAACAAAAGTTGAATACAAGACTGACAAAAAATATTTTACAGAAAATTTTCTAAAGAAAAGATAACCAGACATACACAAAATTGGGCTTTCTAGTGATTAGGGACCAGGCTTGAGCCCAAGATTCGATCTTTATTTTGAAAAAAAAAACAATGTTCTATTTAAAATAATAAAAACAAAGTGCTATTAAAAACACTAATATATATAAATACATATATGGAAGAAGCAGGCTTTGAATGGATAAAAAATAGTAGAAAGAAATTGTAGTAAATATGAAAAATTTCCGAAAGGGTCTTAGGGATTTCCATAACACTAAGTGGAGATGGAGGTGTAAAGAGAGTCCTATGATCTGAAGGGATTTGGGGATGTGATTGGTACAGGAGAAGGACATATACCTACAACTTTCTTTTGTCATTACCAAGCTACCTTTAATAAAGATTTATTCATGTCTAGTATAACATATCAACATTCTATGTTTTTTCAAGTTTCTCTTGTCTCACTTCAGAATAATTAACAACCCAATGCTGGGATTTTATTCTATTCAACTTTCAACTTATGTAACACATTTTTATACGTTATCAACGGATTTCGACTTTCTTGACATCACCTAATGACCATTGCTACTTTCAAATTCATGTTATGTCACACCCATAAAGTATATGCCTTGTGGGAATAAATGTATGATTTGAATCAACAGATTAGATTCTTATACATCAAAGTTTTTGTACTTTATAGAGTTTTAATACGAAATCCGTAGATAATTTATCTGTTACAAACACACAAATTAAACTTAATGAACTCTTATATATATATATATATATATATATATATATATATATATATATATATATATATATATATATATATATATATATATATATATATATATATATATATGATATGTTTGAATATTTTTTTTCTTTTTATTAAAAACAAAACAACGTTAGTTCACGTCTTTTACTATCTTCTATTATTATTCTTTGTCTGAGAAAAAGTCGTACCTTGTTGGGACGCGTGTAACCGTTTCAAAAACAGGCTGTGTCCACATTTATGTTGTTTAACAAATTCAGATAAGAAGCAACAGTGACCAAATATTTCTATAATGAAAGTTATATATTGGATAAAATAAAATCAGTTATAGATTATTTGTTAGTTATGTTATTAACGTTAAAGTTTTACAGAGAAAGAAAAATAATGAAATTAGAGATATTAAAAAACTTGATGGGCAAGTCGCAGGTGAAACGCAACGGTTTTGTGAGAAATGAAAAAAAGAAAATGTATAATAATAACAGTATAGGTTGGTGTTGAGGTACGTATTTAAAAGGTAGCACTGTCTTGCACTCACTCTTGTGTTCTTCTTCAGAGTTTAAACCCTCTTTTCTTTTCTTCTCTTCTCTTCTCTTCTCTCTGGTCTAAGCTTATAACTGTGATCTCATGCAACCTTGTAGTAGAGAAATGCAAGGCGCTAACAATAACTCTCTCTTTAACAACAACAATGGTGGTAACAATCAGCAACAGATCCACTTTGATGCAACTTCCAACGACGATTTCCTCAAGCAAATGCTCTCCAACCTCCCTTCGTCTTCTCCATGGACACTGGACCCCAAACACAACCCCTTATGGGACCCTAATTCCGACGAGACCACGCCGGAAAACAACGTCGTTTTCCCCTACGACCTCGAACAAGCCAACTTGGCCTCCAAGTTTCGCAACCACCAGATCACCGATGACAAAGCCTCCGCTCTCATGCTCCAACACCACCATCAACTCCTCCTCTCCTCCGCCGCTGCCAATTCCCCCCTCCTCCAAATGCCCGTCTCCTCGCTAAACGACGTCGTTCACGCCTCCTCCTTCAAATCTCCCGCTCCGGTTTGTACCTTCTTCATTTAACCACCCCAAACATTTTTCTCCTCTCATTACCCTGATTTTCTGCTTAATTTTTTTTTCTTCTTTCGCAGAACGCTGACCCTTCTTCTGTTCAACCTCTCTACAACGCCTTCTCCGCCTCTCTCCAAGGCGCCGCCCAACCCTCCAACCAAACTCACCATTTTCAACTTCCTCAACAGGTTCTTATTTTTATTCTTCTTCTTTTATTATTGTTAATAATCAAATTAAATAAGAGTCTGATTTTGTCTGTGCTTGGAATTTCTAGGGGCAGAGTTTTGGAGCTTCGGCTCCGGCCAGTGGTGGTGGTGGCGGTGCTTCCGGTCAGCCGAAGCAGAGGGTTAGAGCGAGGAGAGGTCAAGCCACGGACCCACACAGCATCGCCGAAAGGGTACGTTTCTCTGTGTTTCGACGTAGCAGTACATTTTTTCTGTTCTGTTAAAATTGAAAAACAAATCAATGGAAACTCCGGAATAGGACAGAATCGCTTTGGTTTTCGATCTTTTGATGGTCATTGTCTTACTTTTGTTGTTCTGAAGTTGGGTTGGGAATTTTGTTGTGTGTGGCAGTTACGGAGGGAGAGAATCGCAGAGCGAATGAAGGCCCTGCAGGAACTGGTTCCCAATGCCAACAAGGTAAATATCAGTTGATTGATTAAAGTTATGTTAAACTTAATTATGTTGTCTTTTGTGGATTAATCAGAGTATAAAATGAGTAATAATTAAACTAAGCAGTTTTCAAGTGCCCAGTAGTTTTGGTATGTATTGTTGCGGCAACACCCTCCCATTATTATATATATACACATATATCTTTCCGTGCGTGCCTGAAATATGAAGCTGGAGAGCACTAAGGTTTGGTAGTTGCAGCAAGTGGGATTTGTGGTTTTGTTGTTATCTGTATGAAGAATGAAGAGACTAGACGCAACACATGAAAACAATATACAATAACAATAATAATAGTACTATTATATGCACCATTGCACCATCCAATGCAAGGATCAATCCTTGGTAAAAGGAGTCCTGCACTGTCTTTTTACAGTACAATCCCTTTTCTCTGATTCTTTTTTTCATACAGACTTCCTAAATTATTTTTCTCATTCACTTTACTTTAAAAAAGTATGAAATGTAAATTATAGAAGCAAATATAGTTTCCTTGTTCATGAATTGACAGACTGATAAGGCCTCCATGTTGGATGAGATCATCGATTATGTGAAGTTCCTACAGCTCCAAGTCAAGGTGAGATTCCCTCAGTTTCCTTCCACATTTTCTTAATGAATGGAGGAATATTATATACTGTCATAAATTAATTAATTAATTGGATTACACAGGTTTTGAGCATGAGCAGATTGGGAGGTGCAGCGGCTGTGGCACCCCTTGTTGCTGATATATCTTCTGAGGTAGACTACTCCACCTTACACTATTTTTTTTTTCTTCCACTTTGATTATCCCAATTAAAAGATTGTTTTTTTTTTCTCCTTTCATGTTATGAATTGTTAAATAAAAAAGGAGGAGACAAGAAAATGAGGAAGATAATAAAAAAAACATGGGAGGAATTCCATAAGAAGAAATAGAACCCATAAAATATTGTCGGAGTGAGTGAGTATGAGTAGTCTTTTTGTGTTGGCTTTGGCTTATTATCCATCCATCATCAATCAATCAATCAATCACCACAAAACGACAATCCAAAAGCAGCACGCGTGGCCACTTTCTCAGATTCCTCTTTCTCTCTCTCTCTCTCTGAACCCTATTGTAACTAACGCTGTCACATGGTGTCGTCTTTTTCACTGCAGGGAGGCGCTGACTGCGTTCAACAAAAACGCAACAACACCAACGGTAACTCAAACGGCAACCATGGTTCTTCAAACGACACCCTGACGACGACGGAGCAACAGGTGGCGAAGCTGATGGAGGAAGACATGGGATCCGCCATGCAGTACCTGCAGGGGAAAGGTCTCTGCCTCATGCCCATTTCTCTCGCCACCGCCATCTCCAAAGCCACGTGTCACACCAGAAACCCTTTCGCCAACGGCGATGGCCCCTCCTCCCCCGGAATATCCGCGCTCACCCTGCACTCCTCCACTCTCAGCAACGGCCTCGTCAAAGACACCGCCTCCGTTTCCAAGTCCTGAACGCGCCGTTTCGTTGACTTTCGAGTCAAACACTACACCAAACCAAACGACGTGACCACCACCACCTCAACCAAATCGAGAACAACCTCAACAAACCAAGTGACGTGGATTTTGTAAAGTCTAGGAAAGGCCGTCCTTCACGACGTCGTTTTTAACTTGACTTTCGCACCCACACGCTAACTTTCCAATCCTATCCTCTCTCATTTCTTTGTTTTTTTCGCCTCTTTTTCTTTTACTTTATTTATTTATTTCGCAACCAGTTTGTTATTTTTATTTTTTTTTAACACCTATATGCTACTTTTTCTTTTCTCTCTTTCATCCCACTTTCCTGCATTTACCTTATATCTTTTCCATCCAGAGGGGAAAATATCGGTTCTAAATAAATATTAACTAAAATTAACTAAATGAAAAGAAATATGAAAATTAACTAAAATTAATTAACATTTCTTTTTCTCTCTTCCGAAACAAATATTGTAATGTACTCACTCTTTGTCATTTGCACGAAGGCATTGTTATATGATTTTTATTTGAGTTCGCATACCATAATAAATTTTTAGAAACTGTCACGGATCAGACCAAGTACTTTTTCTGTAAGTACTTTTCTTTTGACAATCAAAACGTGGCCACGTCACCAATTGGGTTTAGATCAACTATTAGGTCAATTATAAACTGTTTACTATCGTTATTTGATTTAATCACGTTTGATACATGTAAAAGTGATTTTAAAAAAATAAAAAAAATAAAGTGAAGTTTGTATAACTGGTAGGGCTGACTCTAATATAAAGTAAAATCGAATCTTATTCAATGATCCTGCAAAGTTGCGTAGTAGCTTAGTGCCTCCTCTTATAAACGAGTAATTTCATCATAAACTGCACAATAACAAGCGCATAATACAACAGTTATGATACGAGGAAATATAAAAGTTATGCTCCAATATTGAAGAAAATTGTTAATAATTGATCGAGTATTTTTATAGTTAAAAATGAATAAGTAGTTTCATTTTCACTAGAAAAAGTAAACTATTTTTTTTTCGGAAAAAAAAAATCACTTTAGAATAGCCGATATATATAGGTGGTTGAAAAAAAAAAACGAAATATAAACTTGTGGGTGAAAATGCAGGACTCAAAAAGGTACACAACTAGATCTAGAAACTAAAAAATAAAGTGCTCTAACAATGGTTACCATTGAATAACATAGAATCCTTTTATGAATATTTGATTATGGTGAGAAGGGTGAGAAGGCAGAAAGAGACAAAAAAAAAAGTGTGGAATTGTTGAAATAGGTTTGTGAGTAGATATGAATGGGAGTGAATCTTGGAGACATGAGTCCATAAGTGAAATAGAAATGGTTGAATGTGACGTAGATGCGTTGAAAAACTTTCTTGTGCTCTATAATGTGTTTTAGTGCATTTTTTGTGTGTGTTTTCGTGTTTATCCAATTGTTGTGTGTAGTTTTATTGTACCAAAGACAAAGGTATCTCGAACATAGTGGCCACCAACCTACAACAAATCAACTTACTTTAATATTTCACACTCGGTATGCCTTCCACGTTTACACACTCTTTCTCCTATCTTTAACTACAATATTAACATTATTGTCTAACTAAGTTAACTAAAAAAATTGCTATACTTCTTTTTATCAAACACAGTTAATTATAATGGTCTTATTTCTTAAAGATTCTGGTAAAGTTGATTAAATATCTCTGGTTGAATTATGAGACCTAAATGTGAAAAATCAGAAATGATGGAGTTGGACATATCTCCTACAATCTCTTTATGTAATCTTTCATATAAGAATTTCATTTCTTTATGACGAGTTTTCATTCTCCCTTCACTGGATAACGCGGGTTGATATTTTCTGCCACATAGAATTTGTTTGATCATAATTTATTTGTTAAGAAAAAAGAAATACACATTTGTAATGGAATAAAACAAAAAAATATCCTGAAAAAAAAATTAATCCATATTATTTATAAATTCAAACATTGTCATTTTGTTATTATAAACTAAGGCTCCCTTTGATTGGCTAAATTTTAAATACAAAATATTCATCCCATTTTGTAATGAATAATTAGAAATGACAAAACAGAGTAATATATAGTAATTTTTTTAACATACTATACATCACAGAAAGAACAGAAGTATCAAGTTAGATACTTTAGATTGAGATTAACTATTTTTAAGCATGGTTTTATGGTTACAAAGTGATTTGTTTGCTAAACCAGAACCAGTTTCTGAAGATTGTACTGATGAAAGATGGAAATAGTATAAGGTAATAAATTTATTAATAAAAATAGAAATAAAAGATGTCTCACCAATATATTTATACACAGATAGTTATTTGACTATTTCTTTCTGAATCTTGTATTAACCTTTTAAGATGCTTAGAGAGCTTTAGATGGGACTTATACAACAGTGACACCAAGTGCTTTTGTTAGGCACAGATACCAAACAGGGTTTTTGCAACAAATGTCCTTTCTTGTTGTTAATTGCATAACTTCATCTTCAATAACATGGATTTAGACCAAAAGAATTTACTACAATTGCTATAATTTCTACACTTATCACACTCACGAGGGTGCAACTATACTCATGATTAAACCTCTAATGCAACTTTTACACCAAAGCACTCCTAATTCCATGGACGAATCTTTGATGCCATTCATACACTTTAACACTTATCTGATTGCAACCATGTTTCTATGGAGTAAATGATGGTTACTCTAATAGGAAAACATCCTTGAAGAAATGGATTAAGGAGTACATCAGACATTAACAGACCAGTATCTGAATTTGATCAGTTACCCATGTTTTTTTTCTAATATTAAAAAAGAGAAACAGAAGATATAATGGTAAATTCCTCACTATAACATTTGTCTAGTACCACATTACCAATCAGAGTTTAAATATCATTTTGACCACTACTGAAAAGGACACATATCCAATGCATTCATAGTGTAAAAGCCCCAAAAGGATCCTTGTTGGGTTATCCATTTGCCATGTTAAATATGCACAAATATGACTATGAACAATGTTGCAGAAAAGAATAAACCAAATGTGTGTCACTTCATTTATTCTTTTTGAGTTTTGACCAATGCTGCATAGATTAGATACCCAATTAGCCACAACTTCTACTATAACTGTACAATACAAACCATGCCTAGGTGAGGGAACTATAAATTTCTCAAATAACGACTCTCAAGAACTGAAAACACTTCTTTTAGACAAGGACAAAGGTGATCCGTATAGTTTTACACCCATGCTAACATGAATAAACAATGACAGTATTCTCCACTCACTTGTAAATCCTAGATACAGATACTTGTTCCAACCACCAATTGATATTGAAAAAGAGAAGGAAATTCATTCAAACCAACACCCAAAGAATCATTCATAAGCTATATAAATCCTTTATCATGCAACGAATATACACCCAAAGAATCATGGATAAGCTATCAGGGAAATCAACATGACCCATTATATCTACTACACTATACGTAAATAATTGATAAGAATCAAGTATTGGGTTTAATATTGGAAGGACCTCTGGTGGAACCTTTGTCATCCAAAAGTGTCTGAACCCTCTTGTTCTGGCAGTATTGCCTATCGAAATGTTTCACCTGGCACACCATTAACATACCCAATTTAGAAAAGCATCGATTTTTACCAATACAGAATCAGAATTGACAAAGAAGGTATGTTACCCAGGAAGATCGACACTGTTTGACGTATTCATTCCTGCATTGTTTGCATTCTAGGGGATATAGCAACCCAACAGATGCAATCTCTGTGGGGTTCTTGTCAGATTCCTTTTTTAAGCAGGCATAGAAAGCATCACGAGCCTTGTTCAAAAACACAAACAATTCAACAAGCATGCGAGAGAAAACAAAATTGCAGAAACCCATTTGCATGAAAAGAAAAAAAAAAAAAAAAAAAAAAAAAAAAAAGAGACCTTGTAACAAGCTTCCCTCGCTTCGGTGAGAACATCAGTGTGGATTTTGTCAGATTTTGCTGCAGCATAAGTCATGTTATCAGAATGAATCAAGATATCTAAACTTGCCCTGCAGTCACAAACAAAACATTTATGGACTTGCCCAAACTGGGCTGGGCTTTATCTGAAATAATATAGCCCAAAATCTAATGGATCGTGGATTAGGATCTGGTACAAAAGAGAATTACTTTTTTCACCCCATTGTTTCCTCCCACACTTTCCTCAGTTGTATAAAAGATAAAAGCATAGGGACAAAAAAAGAAATTGTTCGTTTTAATTGAAGTGCATGGGATACAGACTCTGTAGTCTAAACCTTACGGTGGTGACATGGCGTTTCTAATAAAAAAATCTCTCTTTCCAAAAGATGGTTTTGGACAATTTGAACAAAAATATTTTACATTAAAAAACATTAAATTGAACAATAGAAGATTTTAAAGTTTTTCATCGGTTTAGAATTAGATTAGAAAAATGGCAATTTGAACCATGATGTATACATTATTAAAATATTTTTACTTTTATTGATTAATTAAATGAGTGGGTTGAAAAAGCTTTAATTCGTATAGTTTCATACAAAATTAGGGTCAATAAGATGGGTTTAAGAATCCAATTAATTTTTAAAATTGTATAAGTTCTTTAAATATTTTAAATTGCAAATTGATCTCCGAATATGTTACGTTAATTATAAATTGATTTTTTATTATTTATATATTAATTATAAAATTAGGATCTAACCTAATTTGTCTCATAGAGTCAACGAACTTAATGTTGTTCATTCGATTATTGGTCAACTTTGTTTGAATTTGATCTTCACACCTTATTCAACATGAAGTTAATTTAACTCAATTCAAAGTAAGTATGAAACAACTGGACGTAGATCCAATTCAGCTTAGTCTCACATAAGTCCAATTCAACTCACCAAAATTAAAGTTAAAATTTAATTTATATTTTATTAAATTAAATTAAATTTATATGTTATTAAATTAATTTTAATAAAAATAAAATTTAAATTTAAATTTTATTTTATATTTTTTTTAAATATCTGAGTAATAGATGGATTCTTTTGTTGTGGATCGAATGAGAGTAGACCCTATCCATATTCGACTCGATCTGTTGTCATTCCTATTCTAACCAAAATGTAATTTGTATCAGTCTACCTTGTCCACTCAAAACTATACTGCTAAATTGAATCGGACTTGAACCTCATCTCATTAAGACTTGTCTCATTTTATGACTTAATCTTAATTTAATGTATGTTAATCAAGACCAACTTGAAATGATGTTTGTGAGATCTAACTTTACCTAAGTTTCACTCGATTTTAATTATATTGTATTTGAGTTTGTATTTAGTAAATATCTTTACGTTCATAAAGATTTTTTTAGGTATTTTTTCTATTTTCAATTTTAAATATTTTATTTAACGTGAAGAAAATTCATTCAAGCGGGTATCGGTATCAGTAGTAAGAACACAAAAGTAGAAACCACAGACATGTATCACAAGGAATATACATCCAAACAATCATGCATAAGCCATCAGGGAAATCAACATGACCCATTATCACTGATAATCAAGTATAGGGTTTAAAAATGTAAGGACCTGTCATGTGATCGAAAAGTGTCTGAACCCTCGTGTTCCTGCAGTATTGCCTATCGAAATGTTTGACCTGGCACACCATTAACATACCCAATTTAGAAAAGCATCCATTTTTACCAATACAAAATCAGAATTGAAGGAGGTACTATGTTACCCAGGAAAATCGACACCGATTCACGTATTCATTCCTGCATTGTTTGCATTCTAGGGGATATAGCAGCCCAACATATGCAATCTCTGTGAGGTTCTTGTTAGATTCCTTTTTCAAGCACGCATAGAAAGCACCACGAGCCTTGTTCAAAAACACAAAGGATTCAACAAGCGTGCCAGAGAGAAAAAGAAAATTGCAGAAACAACCCATTTGCATGAAAAGGAAAAAAAAAAAAAAAACGAGACCTTGTAACAAGTTTCTCTCGCTTTGGTGAGAACATCAGTGTGAATTTTGTTAGAATCTGCTGCAGCATAAGCCATGCTATGAAAACGAGTCACGATATCTAAACCTGCGTTACATTCACAAACACCAACATTTATAACATTTTTGGACTCGCCAAAACTGGGCTGGGCTTTATTAGAAATATGTAGCCCAAAACCTAATGGATCGTGGATCATGAACCGGTACATTGACTAAGAGAATTACTTTTTCCACTCCCATTGTTTCCTCCCACACCTTCCTCGACTGTTTAAAAGATAAAAGTGCCTCGGTCCCTTGGTGTGCCTTCGTCCATGTGTTAATCGTTTTTATAATTGTTTTCCATCTATATTTCAATGGTGTACTTTGGACTGTGTAATTTAAAAGATACTTTCATACTCTGCATATTTAAAAAGTTCTTTTTATGAAAAATATAACTTGTGAATTATGTACCTAGAAATTTTTTTGTATAAAAATAATTTTTTCATTGTACAATTTGAAGAAAAACAAAATACAAAAGATAACTTTTTAAAATGTGCAATTCGGAAGTTACTTTAATAGGAAGTCTATTTTATATATATAAAAAATTCAAATTGTGTAATTCGTAAATATTGACTATTTTTATGAATCGCTTTTTCTAATTTCTTTGCACGATGAGAAATTTCTGAGTAATAAAATTCATAAAAACTTTAAATCAGAGGGCAAATTAGAAAGTTTAACATTTATGTGGGTGCAAAAGGAAATTACTCTTCTTGAGTGCATGGGATAAGACTCTGTAGTCTAAACTTGAGGGTGGTGACATGGCGTTTCTAATAAGAAAATCTCATTTTCTTCTATATGGGTTGCCACCATACTTCAAAAAAAAA
>Ga0214545_1001203_pt1 | contig 47410 bp, 22 predicted proteins | sample CNSS4metaG_FD_160064 | JGI IMG/M metagenome (GOLD analysis project Ga0214545, IMG submission 160064) | Root nodule microbial communities from cowpea collected in UCLA plant growth center, Los Angeles, California, USA - CNSS4 | ecosystem: Host-associated > Plants > Roots > Nodule | place: USA... | reverse complement strand
CATATGGTTATTGGGAGATTATGGTTCTATATGGTTATATGACATTAGTCTTACACATATAAGACCTTAGACACCACTTTTACACCAAAACCTTAAGGCAATGTTGTTATGGGCCTTTATTCTTATATAGTGTTTAACTTTGTCTTTTCTATCCAATGTGGGACTTTGACTCACACTTGGACTATTCCCAACAATAAGAAAATAATTCATGATGCTTCGATGAAAAATAAAAGAATATATTTATTTTGAAAGTGATAAAAGAAAAATTATATGTGAAGTTGGAAACAATACAAATTCAACTTGTGAATTTTAAAACAATACAAATTCAACTTCTTAACATATCATGAAATATCATTAGGGATGTCAAAAAAATTCGTATCCGCGGGTATCCGCAGATAACATCCGCAACGGGTAGAAAACAAATATTAAAAATGTATACCCGCTACTGCGAGTACGGATATTTTTGATACCCGCATGTTAACGGAGCGGGTACGGGTATCATAATATCCGTACCCGTGGATATCCGTACCCGCTAAACTTACACCCTTTAACATTCTTCTCTTTCTTTACTTTGAAATTGGACATATACATCAAACCTTATATAGACAATGACATTTATGGTATACTTGTTGTCAAATGATGGAATCAAAATAAGAATATTTGACACGTGACAATTGAGGTTTATTATATGTTTATTTTGTTTATTTTTTAGGAATCAATCGGAGAAAGTAGGTTTTGGACATGTATCAACTTGAATTTATTTGAACTTTATTTAAAACTTATGACAGCGATGTATTTTATTTTATTTTATTTAAATTTATGATTAAATATTTATTTTTTAAATAATTTTGCAAATAACCACTCGTGGATACCTGCGAATATGAAAAAAATAGACGGGTACTCGCATAACGGATACCTGACAGATATGCGTATGGATACGGGGCAAATATTTATCCAACGAATAGGATATGAGGGAGTTAGTACCCGTACCCTACACACCCTCTTGACATCCCTAAGTATGATACTAATGATTCATTTGTTTATTTAGAGAACTCCTTTCTTAATTAAGATTAAGTGAGAGGACTTTCGTATTAATTTTTGAAACCTAATATAGAAAAACATCCTCTAATATATGAAAACATCTAATAAATCAAATAGATGAAGAAGCCCAGCCACACGTGTTTGAAGAAGAGGAGAAAGTGGGCTGGATCTAGCTCTTATTCGGTGCAATCCCATGTTCACTCTTTGCACAACGTTTTTTTTTTCTTCGTAATGTTGCTTAATGGTCTGGGCCGCGCGTGTTACTTTTCGGCACCTGCGTTTTCCGTACACACCTCACCTTCCTTCATTTTCATTTTCTGGTTGGGCTGCGATTTTTTACTTACTGCACCCTGTGCTTTCATTGTATGCACTACGATCCCCTTTATTTCATTTTTGAAACTTTTACTTCCTGCACCCAAACAGTTACTCATACATCCACTCTTTTTATTTCATTTTGGTGCCTGATCCTAATTACAATTTACACTCTATGTTTTACATATATATACCCAGCATTTTATTTTTTCTTACTTTTTACTTTTTGGGGCTTTTATTTACTCTCTGAAACACTTATTTTAACTTTTCACACCTCATTTCACTAACTTTTTGGCACCACGCTTTGCCACACATACACTATTTTTTTTTAAATAATAAAAAATATTTTTGCTTTTATTTTTTGTGCCTAAAACATGGTCGCGTCGCTTTGCAGCATTTTTAAATACTTAAAAATATTAAAAGAACATAAAAAGGTTTTAAAATTAGAAAAGTCAAATCAACACAAACAATTTTTTTTCCTAAAACTGCGTCCTGATTTTTTTTATTGTGAATGGAAAGCGATGTTAATTTTTGTCGAGTCTATTTAAAAAAAATTTGTTTCTTAGTACATTATTTTTTTTATTTAGAAAGAAAATAAAAATTTTAAAAAATACAACTCTACATTTAATTAAATTAAATGTATCGTCTTTTCACAAATATTGTGGAGATTTAAATTTAATACCTTTTCTGTATATAAAAAACTTTCGGACTTAAAATATGATTTTCTCAAACTATACTTTTACCTCAATAATTTTTTGCAAATTTTTAAATAAATTACTATAACTCTAAACTCTATTTTTTGAATTATATTTTTATTTATTATTTTAATGCAATTTCGGTTGCAGTCGTATCAAAATTATAAAGATTAATTAGAACAAAATTCTAATCGAATGACATTATAATTACATCTTTGTTTTGTTTCATCTTTCATGGAAAACTAATTTAGTTAGTTAATTGAATTACCGGTCTTATAATAAGAGTGGTACTGTTCTTAAAGTTTTTTAACACTTTTAAATAAAAAATAAATGAGGTGAAAAAAACAATAAAATGTATAAAGTGATAGAAAAGTAAATTGTAAAGTACTTTTTCAAAAAAAGGAACTCAGCCCCCAAAAGGGTAAAATGGATTTTCAAAATAAAAGAGTAAAATAAAATAATTTGAGCAAGTATAGGAAACTTATCGATTAATTAAAACACTTGCAAAATATTTAGAATAAAAAATCCAGATGAAAAAAAAAATAGAAGATTGAAGTTTGGGAATTCTTTGTGGCTCTAACAATAATGACTGATGAGATTTTTGAATCTTAGGTTTTGGTATTAACACGCGGAATGATAGGAGGATAGGAAACAAAGCAAGTGCATGAAAAATAATTGCAGAATGAGTCCCATCACGCTTACGTGCTTACGTTCACGGAAATATAATCTACAAATGGCAATTTTGAAAAATTGGGGTTCTACACTCATTATTTGGTATTTCACATTGAGTAATGCATTTGCACTTCTTTTTCGTAATACTTTTTTATAATGAAAAAATAGTAACTAAGCGAGAGAAGTTGTAGAAAACATAAACAAGTTATCCTTGACAGAGATCTCTACATGCGTGATTTATTAAATTTTGATAATTTTTTTTATACATCTTTTAAGTGATATTAGAATATTCAGAATAACAAAATAAAAAAATAAAAAATTACTTAAAAAATGACACATCATGTTATAAAAGAAAATTGTTAAAATTTAATAATAAAAAAAGTTTTTCTTTTAAAAATCTTAGACTTTCTATTAGACAATTTGAACACTTGATTTAGGCTGATAAAATTTTATTAGAAAATTTCAAATAAAATCGGATTAAGTATATTTTTTTTCTTTAACTTTTAGGTTAGAATCAATTTCTTTTTTAAATTTTAACCAAATTTAGTCTTTCAACTTTGTAAATATGTAAATTTAGTCATTTTAACCAAATTTTATTAAATTTATTTGACGTTTTAAATATGTTTCATAATAACATTTGAATTGTTTATACCGTTTCATATATTTTATTTTGAATTTTGAGTTAATCAACTTAAAATATTTTGATTTTGATTTTTTTTTACGTAGATTGAAACATAGAGAACATTAATGTTGGTTGTGAGAGTAAATAAAATATAATAATTTTCTATTATATATTGTCATGATCACAATAAACATATAATGGTCTTTTTATGATATGTGATTAACCAATGTAAAATAAGTTATTTTTTATATCATCTATATTTAAGTTTAATCGTGAAGTGACATGACTCAAATAATTTACATAAAAGAACTAAATTTGATATTTTTGGCCACACTTCACTAATAGCGTAGAAGGGTCTCATTGATATAATTTTACGAATGAGATTAGGGAATCTACTTTTTTTTTTTTCAGACTCGAAAACCACAATATATAGACTATTATAGTGAAACATTGATTTTGATTAACATGTGGCTGTGTACATCATTTATTTATATTTCTTCACAAATTTATAGGGTGAACTTGTACTTATTTGTAGGAATATCTATTAATATTTCTTCACAAATTGATTCGATGGTGACCTTTTTGACTGATATATCTCTTCACTTTCACCATATTCCAATTTTGTAAATCTTTCCTTTTCTCCTTCTCAATCGTATCTGAACACTCCATTTGCAGTTTCTTGAATAAACTCTTATTTTGAGAGTTTGCAATATCTATATTATTTGAAGGAAAAATAAACATTAATCAAAGTTAACAAGAAAAGTAATGCATATGGTGTAAATCTAAATGATGTTAGGAAAATAAATAGACCCCAAGGATCTTTCAGGTGAGTATAGTTTCTGAGAAAGCTTATGAAAAATCTTTGATATATAATTGTCATCAAAGATCATAAAGGATCTTAACCAACTATACCTTACAAGATTGACAATCCAATGTATGAAAGGAAACTTTGACTAATCTTGTTTGTAAAAAACCAATATTTTTCACTTCAAAAAGATTTTGAAGTTTTACCATTGTAAAAATAATTTTACAAAGGAATTTTAAACATAATTTTACAAAAGAATTTAAAATATTTTTTACAAAAAAAGTTGTTAAATATTTTATAATAAAATGTTATCAGATATGCCATGAATTTTGTATGATTGCTAATAAAAATTATAATACAAAGTTTATTTCTTATTTAAATAAATATAAATATATTATAAATAAAATACAATCAAAATATAAAACAGGTTTCAAGAAACATCTAATATATATACATGTTGGTTATCAAATAATTCTAAATAAACAATATTGTATTCAAATATAATAACTAAATTTTTTCAGTTTGACTTAGTTGTAACTTTTAATTCGAATCTAACTTTTCGGTGTGAAAGAAACTAGAGATCCAAAAGTCTAAAAAGGTATATACAATAAGTAGGTTTTTTTATTCTTCATTTATGTTGGAACAAAAGTAGAAAAAGTTAAAAAAGAAATCTTAAACGAATTCTATGATGTAATTAATCCGATTCAAGAATTGTTTTTCACAAGGAAGATTTATTACTATAATTCTTCAACTTTTGTAAGATTTTTTTTATTTTTTATAAACATCTATGAGAAACGAGTTTTCCATAAAATTTTCGCAAGTTTTGTAAAACCCTAGAAACAAAATATGCGTAAAAGAAATCTCATAAAATACAAAAGATCATAAAACTTTATAATATCGAGTGGTTTACAACTTTAACACTTCCGTAGCAAAAATCTTTACGTACCTTACATTTTGCAGGGAACGACGCAGCTATATAAAGAGAGGAGCAAGTTCATCTTAGTACAGAGCTATATATAAACATACATATACATATATTCATCTTTCTTCTGCAATTCAGAGAAAAAAAAAAACTCATCCATCATGGCAAGTGTCAACTCAGCTGCTGCCACTATCAGAAGGTAAAGTTGTTATTAAAACCTGTTATTGTTAGCTGTTAATCACCCCTCTAATCTCATAATCATTCTTAATTCTTTCATCAATAATGAATGATTACAATGTAATAGGCTTGAGGGGAAGGTGGCGATTATCACTGGTGCTGCCAGCGGCATAGGTGAGGCCATTGCAAGACTCTTCTCACAGCATGGAGCTCATGTGGTGATAGCTGATATTCAAGACGATGTGGGACTTTCTCTCTGCAAGGAGTTGGAATCCGCTATATATGTTCATTGCGATGTCACAAATGAAGAAGACGTTGAAAACTGCGTGAACATGGCAGTTTCCAAGTACGGGAAGCTCGACATCATGCTCAATAACGCAGGTCAATGCAACGAGTTCAAACGAAGCATTCTGGACAACACAAAGTCTGAGTTCGAGAGAGTGATAAGAGTGAACATGGTTGGTCCATTTCTGGGAACAAAGCACGCTGCAAGGGTCATGATTCCTGCTAAAAGTGGCTGCATAATAAACACAGCGAGTGTTGCAGGATGCATAGGTGGAGGCGCTACACATGCCTACACCAGTTCAAAGCATGGCCTTGTGGGACTTACCAAAAACACTGCAGTGGAGCTTGGACAATTCGGTATTCGTGTGAACTGTGTGTCCCCTTATGTGGTTGCGACACCGATGTTGGATAAATACTTCAATCTTAATGAAGAAGGAGTTCGTGAGGCTTATTCCAACCTAAAAGGTTCTTATCTTGTGACCAACGATGTGGCCGAAGCTGTTCTTTATTTGGCAGGTGATGAGTCTAAGTATGTTAGTGGTCACAATCTTGTGTTGGATGGGGGATTCTCCATTACAAATGCAGGATTTTCTCCTTGGCAGTCTCAGTAAAAGTATTGTCTTTAAAGAACTATGTTGTCGGTGTTTTGGGTTGGTGACTGTTCAGAAACTATACCAGCCAACAACATGTGTGAAGGGAGAAGGCAATAGATAAGCCGTTTTCGTATTTGTACGCAAAACTAAAGATACGTTGAATGATGTTTTATTTTTCATACACGCGACATATAGAGCTTTAGGAATTTGTTTTGTTATTCCTCCAGTGATTAAAGGTGGAGAAATTATAGAGAGGAGGGGATGAAAACATTGTTGAATCCACGTCTTGGCTACGAATAATTATATAAGTTTAATAAATTTCCAAGGTTTATTGAGTATTAAAATATTTTAAAATTTTCGACTACGTTTTTTTTTTTTAAACGAGGAATGTGTTTGTTGTTGTCACATACATTATTTTTTAATTATAAAACTATAAAATTATAAAATAATAATAAAATTATAAGATTATGAAATTATACGATTGTAAGACTATAATGGAATCAAAGGATGATTCCAAAGGTCGACAAGAGCAAACTCATTTCGAAATCGAGAAAAACATTATCCCGCGAAGTGAATTGACAATTTTATTTACACTCACTTTATAAGTGTTGTATTTGTTGAAGGAAGAAGATAATCACTACACCACAAAATATATTATATCTTAACATTATTTAACACTTATGCAAGATTTATAATCGTAGAAAAAAATTATTTAGTTTTTTAAGTTTTTTAAAAATTTCAAAAGTTATTTATTAATTACTTCAATAATTTTATGATCAATATTTAAATAATTTATTTTATGTAAATTATTTTCGAAATTGATAATAGAAGTAATAATGCATTTGTCATATTAGAAAAACTAATAGTCTAAATGTATAAGCTTCTATGAAAGAATTGTTTATTTTCAGATTGTACAATTTAAAAAATAACAATATGAGAAGTTTCTTTATACCAAATATATGAAAGTTATATAGGAAGAAGTTGCCTTTGGTGATTAGAGCCGGATCAATTGTATGCTTTTGTTTCTTGCATTCTATCATTTTCTTTCTTCATTCTGTCATTTTATTTAATTCCTATGTTGCCCTTTAGTTTTATTTGAAAGTTGTCTTTGAAGGATACATTTTTTTTATCGGCAATTTATATATATATATATATATATATATATATATATATATATATATATTAAAATAATGAAATACTCCGGTTGTATAAACTCTTACACAAAAGATATGTACATAATTTTAAAAATAAAACTCATACTACAACATTGTACCAATAAAAACAAAGGGACAAATACAAGTAAAGATCAATCGTCCAACATTTATTTTAGTTACTATTTTGGTTAAGCGTTTAGATGCATAGTAGCTATTCTGATCTAACAGCATTCCCAAAACTTGATCCATCATCTTTGACATGCATAAACAATAGATGTTGTTAATAAGTTAGTATGAAGGACACATAAAGTCACTACTAGAAATTCTCATATTACATGGGATTTTTCTTGCAAATTTGTTAAAAAAATTTACAGGAAAAGACTTTTTTTTGCCATTTTTTTTAAGAATTTTAATTGACAAGTAATTCCTTCATGGGTGATCATTTCCTACAAAATTATAAAATTTGCAAGTATTTCCTACAAAATTTGTTGCGAAAAGTGTTTTATACAAAATATTTTACAAGAAAATTGGTAGCAATTTCTTGCAATTTTTTTTTCTCAACAAAATTTGTAAATATTTTCTACGAAAAAAATTTCAAAACAAACTTAGCAGGAAATATGAGTTTTTTTAGTAGTGAGTGGAGCTCTCCCGGATGAGTTCCATTATTGGTTGTGTTTTGATATTATTGAGGTCTAGTAAGGATCGATGTTGGTGATTTGAAGAGGGTGGCGAGTGGTGGAAGGTAATATTTAAGTATGAGATGTGAGTTTCATGGTTTGTTGGGGTGGAATGGTGAATTTTTGATTACCAGAAAACGGAATCTGAAAAACTATGTCTGGTAAAGTTATTTTGAGATGGTTGTGGAGTGGGAAATAAAATTCGAAAAATTGTTTCTGGTGGACCAAAGTATTATACCAGAATGCATTCATAAGTGATTAATAAATGATCTAAACAATAAGTATAATTACCACCGAAAAAAGTAATGGTGTTTTCAACAGCCATTCATGAATCTCGTTTTTATGTTGTCTTTTCTCCTTCATGATTCAGACCCATCTCGAATTCTGCTTTCAATGGCAAAGTAGTGCATTTTTAAAGGAAGACAACATATCTCTTTGACAGGTGAAAATGTCAATCCGACTCATCCTGTTTTGTGGACCGACTCGTTAGGTCCAATTTATTTTGTCATCCATATTCTAAAACTACAAAAAAATTTCTAAAATTATCGACGAAAATAAATTAATCCCAAATTTGATTTATTGACAGATTTTAAAATTCCAATTACGCATTTTATTGAAAAATTTATTTTTGTTGATAAAATTTGTTGATAAATCCATTGGTAATACAAATTTTAATTACCCACATTTTTTTTGATAAAATTCATAGTAAATACACACCTTAAAATTTATTTTTTTTTTGTTTTTTAATTTTTGTGTTAATTAATTATGTTAAATTTTATTCATAAAAATAAGTTTAGTTATAGAAAAATATTTAGTTTTTTTTAATTAATTAATTAAGTTATTTAAATTTTATTGAGAAAAAAAATTTAGTTAGAGATAAATATTTATCCTATTTTGTTTTTGGTTAAATATGTTTTTCTCCCTTCACTTTCACTTTCAGTAAAATTTGGAATTATCACCTCTTCGAATCTTTGAACCAATTTAGTAATTCATCTTTAGAAACACGTAGATTTAATCTTTTTATCCAAATTTTGTTTAATTTATTTGATGTTTCAAACGCATTCCATGGTTGTATTTGAGATATTTTCACTGTTTGATACATTTTCGCTTTAATGTGAACTAAAATACTATCATGAAAATTGTTTGAAACGTCAGATAAACTTAACAAAATTTGCTTAACAGGACTAGATCCATGTATTTCTAAAGTTGGAAAACTAAACTGAGTTAAAGTTTCATAAAAGGACTAATTCCAATTTTTCACCAAAGTTAATGGAACAAAAACATATTTAAACTTTCTTTGTGTACAGTATACGATTTTTATCACTCTTAGTTATTGATTTTTTAGTGTTCTTTTAATTTTTGTGTTAATTAACTAATTCATGTATTTAAATCTTTTTAATAAAAATAATTTTAGTTATCGAAAAAATTTGTTTTAAATTTTCTTTATTTTATAATATAAGATTTTTTTTAATTTTATTATTCTTGTAACTTTCATATTAATTAACTAATTAATTCAATTAAATTAAATTTTATTCATTAACATAATTTTAGTCATAAAAAAATATTTAAATTTTACTATTGTTCTAATTCTTTTTTGATTAATTAATTTATTCATTTAATAGTGTTATGGATAAAAATAGTTTTAATTATAGATAAGTAATTATCTCATATTTTCTTTTTTATAGTATAAGATACTTATTGCTTTTAGTGTCTGTAAATGGATTTAAAAGTTATTGTCTCTAAATGGTTAATTGTGAAGATTAAAGTATCAAAAGCTCAGGGTTAAAGTAAAAATTTTAAAAAGGTCATTTTGTGGTATTTCGCATTTTGATATGGTGTAAGAAGAAAAAAAGATAGGGTGCAGAAAACAATACCCTCAAATGTAAATCTTCTCCACACAAGCCCAACCAACCAAAGGCAAGATTCTACCAATATTCTCCACATAAGTATTATCGGAATTGTATCTTAGATACTATGAAACTTATGATTCTTCATCTCATATTGTCTTGTATCCCTACTTTATTAAGGAATATTTTATGATTTTGAAAATTCTAAAGTGAGAGGAATTTGGGGGATATATGTGAAAATAAAATAAAAGGAGACTCAAGACATCGCTTTTAAGTGCTTTTGAGGGAGTGGTAACAGTAGTTGTTGACCAGAACATAAACGAAAATGACTTATGAATTGGAGTGCGTTTTGACATAAAACCTTATTTGCATGAAAAATAATTGCAGCACAAGTTCTGTCACGATCACGTTTCCAAGTGGTATTCTATATATCACTCTTCTCCACGGAAATATAATCACCAAATGACAATTTTGACCAATTTTCTGTCCACACTGTTTTCACATTTGTCACTCAGCAATTCATTCTCGCCTTTTTAAATATTTTTTTTACAATAAACAAAGAAAAAAAAGAAACAAATTAAAAGAGGACAGATATGATATTTGTAGTAATTCTTTTAGTGAAAATACCAGTAAATTTTCTAAAGGGATACAAGAAAATTTGATTTTGCTTTTACTCATTAATTGTGCTTCATTTTGAAGATATACGTAAAAGATATTTTGTATATAATAAATCTTCAATCAATCTCCTCGTTGCCTTGGACCAACGAGAGCAATGATAATTGTAATCACTAATCAGATAGTTTGTTCTTCACGGTAAGTAATAAATTATTAGAAAAATAGGTCATGAATGATTAATGCTAAAATTACAAAATGGATTGATTTTATATGTAGCTGGTTCATTTTTATTTCTCAATTCATTTTTAAATTGAGAAAATGTGTTATTAATGTTATTTCATTGTAAAGAATTAATTGAGATCACATTTTCTTTTATTTATGTGTTATTTAGGATTTTTAGCATTCTTTATGATCGTATTTTAGAAAGATACAAATACTTAATATAATAAGTTTTTTTTTTATATGATCGTAAGAGAATTACTTAATTTATGAGCATTCCTCGTTCTTCAAGAAGATGTGAAGCATGTTGATTTCCCAAATTAGCATATGTATTACCAGAAATTAAAAACATAAACATGGAGATGGGTTCTTCTGTATTGTTTCCTTCCGATACTTTTTTATTTTACTTTATTACTTTTACCCCGAAACTAATAATGTATCACTTACATTACATTATTAGGAGAATTCATCCTCAATATCATATATTAAAAATATTGTATTACTCTTTTATCATATGTAATCATGAATTAAGTTAGATACGTACATTAGATTTTTTTTTTTTCATAGACACATATTTATTATATGATTGAAATAATAAATAATATACTAACATTTAAATAATTATTTTTTATTCAATTCATTTTGGATTGATTCAGAAGTATCAAATCGTCAATCGAATTAATATGTTTGATTCTAAAAAAAAAAAATATTCAAATCGGTAAACAAATATTTTATTTTAATCCATTATTGATTTTTCAGATTAATTTTTGTTTACACTAATTATATGAGTTTGATTCTAAGCACTCCTAATAAAAATTGTCGTTGAAAGACTTCTAAATGACTTCTTAAAGAATACATGATCTCTTAAAATGCAAAGGATAGATTTCTTATGATTAAATAGTCTAGGTAAAAATATTGTGTCTTTAAATATTAATATTGCTGTTGTTTGAACAATATATGTGATTAAGAAGAAAATATATTATGTGACGAAGAAGAAAATATATTATAAGGTACTATATAGTTTTAATTTGGATTTATATAATAACAATCATATATTTATTATGTTTTTAAGAATTATTGTACATTTTTCAATATTTTTCAAATATCGCGTATACGTGTCGTATCCGATACACGTATTGTATCTGTGCATCATAGCCAATACCTTTTTTGTACATATATTTCAATTTCATAAATCATTTTAAAAATTACATAACATTCAATACTATTTTTATATACTATATCTACTTAATCGTATTTACATATATTTCTATATTATTTATCTACAAGTAATTGTTAAGTTAATTTTTTATGACACCAATGTCAGGTCATACCCACAGTTTCTTCCCTAATTAAGCTATAATAGTTCTACTAGTAATGGAACACAATGACTTCATGAATGCATTTCTCATTTGTCTTCTATTTTTTTGGCCAAACACGCCACTAAGCAGTTGAGAATTTCTGAATGATTTTGCACACAAACATTCATCAATTCGGGACCACCTAAAGTGACATCTCTATCTACTACGTTTTCTTTTACAATGAGTTAAAATAAACGTTTTAATTTTTAGCATACGACTCTTTCAAGTACTAAATAAACTATTTTTAAAGTTTTTAGTTTAATTTTCTACAAAATTATTTATTTATATTGTATTTTTAGCTTTATGTTTCATATTAAATTGTTCTTTAAAATATTTTTAAATTTCATTTTTATCTTTTAATTTGTTTTGTATTATAATAATAAATATATATTTTGTACCCTATAATGATATATACCATATATGACATATTACAAATTATGTTGGTTTTTTTGTTAGGAAGATTTTAAGCAGCCTCTTATCCATACCCATTTTCACTTTTACCCCAAAAAAATCTTATATCTCCCTATGTACGTCTCTTGCATGAGAGATACCTCTATATAAGACCTAAGCAGCTTCAGATGAAAACACACATGTTTCACGCTCAGAAGAACAATTAAGTTGAACACTTCAAAAACCCTTTTTCCAGGTTTTATATATATCCCAAACGCTCACTCATGGCAAATGGTTCTGTTCTCTCACCTGTTGTTAAAAGGTAAGGAGACTCTAACCTACGAAACACAAATGCTTCCCATTTTTTATTTTTTTTTGGAATGGTGTAATGTGTAATTAATCTTTATATTGATCAAATATTTATCACTAGGTAAAAACAAAGTTATAACTATTATTTAGGACACAACTCTTTTTTTTGGATTATGACTCGGTTCATCTCATCTCCACTATAAAATAATTGTTCAATTATTAGACAGGTGATTTGAGTTACAATCAAATAATCCTAATACAATAATTGTTGAAGGAAATATTGTTATATGTGACATCAATTATTTTGTGACATAGATTAAATAGGCCGATATGATGATTGAATTCTTACGTTGTTAAATAGAAAAAGTTTGATTCTAACTAATAATTATAATTATAGCTTTTCACTTAACCGTAAACTTGTTTGGACTTTATTTTAATATAAAAATCTATTAGAGAATTATTAGCTTGATAACATAACATGACATGCAGGCTTGAGGGGAAAGTGGCGATTATCACCGGCGGTGCCAGCGGCATAGGTGAGGCCACTGCAAGACTCTTCTCACAGCATGGAGCTCACGTGGTGGTGGCTGATATTCAAGACGATGTGGGACTTTCTCTCTGCAATGAGTTGAAATCAGCCATATATGTTCATTGCGATGTGACAAAGGAAGAAGACATCGAAAAGTGCGTGGACACAGCAGTTTCCAAGTTCGGGAAGCTAGACATCATGTTTAATAACGCCGGTACAGGTGATGAGTTCAAAAAAAGCATACTCGACAACACAAAATCTGATTTTGAGAGAGTGATAAGTGTGAACCTGGTTGGTCCATTTCTGGGAACAAAGCACGCTGCAAGAGTCATGATTCCTGCTAGAAGAGGGTGCATAATTAACACAGCGAGTGTTGCAGGATGCATAGGTGGAGGAGCTACACATGCCTACACCAGTTCAAAGCATGCCCTAGTGGGACTCACCAAAAACACTGCGGTGGAGCTTGGACAATTCGGTATTCGTGTGAACTGTGTGTCCCCTTTTGCCATTGTGACACCGTTGTTGAACAAATATTTCAATCTTGATGAAGAAGGAGTTCGCAAGACTTATATGAACCTAAAAGGTTGGTATCCTGTGCCTAACGATGTGGCAGAAGCTGCTCTTTACTTAGCAAGTGATGAGTCTAAGTTTGTTAGTTCTCATAATCTTGTCATAGACGGAGGTTTGATCAATTCAAACGTAGGATTTCCTATGTTTGAGATGTAAATATGTTCTGGTTCCTTAAATAGTTATATTGTTGGTGTTATTTGGCTTTGAGGACAGTTCAGAAACCGTAGCTTCCGACATATGTGAAGAAAGAAGGCAATAGATTTGGTGGATATTACAATCCTCACTCAAATCTAGCCATTTTGCTCATTCTTGTGAAAAAAAATAAACATGTGTTACGATGGAAATGTGTTTTATATTATAAAGATTTATTGAGTGATAAAATAATAGTATATTTTGTTTTATATTTTTTAGTGGAGAACACAGGAGGCGGAGGGAATGAAAAATATCAGTGGCATAAATTAAATCAATAGGTTGTCAACTGCACTTAATATACCTAAAAGTAACAAAATGATGGAAAACAATTTTAGTAAAAAGATCCGGTTTTACAAAGAAAAAGGTTGCACTAAGAAGGAAAATTCATAATTATGTGTGCAAAATTTAAAAATATAATGACATGTACAAACGTATTTGATTTTTTTTTTTAAACAAATAAATGGCTGTGAAGTAGTAAAATATCCGTGTGCTTTGAGTAAGCTAAAAATCTGATTCTTCCTTTCACACAAAAATGAAAAGGACTTACCTATAAAAAAGAACCTTTTACAAGGCAATTAAAATAAAAATATTAAAATAATATATAAATTATAGTGACAAATAATATAAGGAAATTATATTATTAACCGTTAACAGCCACTAAAAATAAACTGGTAATAAAAAACTATAACCTTTTAATTGAAGTATAAGAAAAATGCTATGGAAAATAGAAGTGAAAATACTTTGTGGCACTCATGAAGAACAATGACTTTTCGCATTACTATGGGGGAAGGATACGAGGATAGGAAGCAGACCTTAGTGCATGAAAAAAAAAATTATATATATATATATATATATATATATATATATTTTTTTTTTTTTTTGCTGTTTGCAACTCTTATTTTCACCATTTTCAAACCTCATCCTTCATTTTTTAATTTTTACCCTTCCTTTCAACGGACCAACTAAGCCCAATTCTTTTTGCTATCTACACGGTACCATTTTCATTTTTACACCACTTTGGACCAAGTACATGTTTCTAGTGACATGTTTAATGTCCACACTCCTCCCATTTTATTTTCTTTTGGATGTGGGTTAATCAAAAGAATTATGATTCTGTCTCTGATTATAAGATTATTTTTTTAGTAAGCCATTTATGAAAATAGAAAGAAAAGTAAAGATATAAATATAAGATTATAATATCTTTCATGAGATTAATATTTTATTATGATTTATGTATTTTAGATTTATGATTTTCTTACTACAATGTTTCTTTGAAATTAAATTTTTTCCAAATTAGTATGAACTCTAATCACTCTTAGAAAAATGTTTAAGCAAAGAAAAAGAAAAGTTTTTATTATTTAATTAAAAAAATTAATTTATATATAAAAAAGTTTAATTTAATACTTCTAAATTTTTTGTTCAAGTTCCATAGAGGTAGTAATCTTAATATGAGCTGGCCTATTTTGGCATTTGATTGCAAACTAAAGCCACGTTGGATGAAATTATTGATTTTATATTCTTTCATCCACACGTTTCGATATATAAAAAAAATTATTTTTTGACAAATTTGATAAAATTTCCATAAATAAAATTAAAATAGATTTATATTTTATTTTTTAACTAAAATAAAGTAATAAATTAGTATTTTTTACCTAAATAGGTAGTTTGTCATTTATAAAAGAAAAAATTGTTAACCTATCATTTTCCTATATAAAATTACCACACCTTTCTCATGGATTTTGCTATGCATTTTTTGTTGAATCGTTGGTTTTGATCCTTATATCTATAAAAAAAAATATAGTATATAAATCATTATTGTTGATGTATCTAGAACAACCTCTTTATAGAGTTTGCACCACCCTAAGTTTTTAGGGCAACTATGCATGACAACAACTGTCCTTTGAATTATTTGCACACTAATTATGTTTTTCTCATGAAAGAAGATAGTCACCACTTATAATATATACTTTTCCTTAAAAAAAATGATACAATTGACATTTTTTTATGGGTCTTTTATGAAAATATCCAATTCAATTTCTTTTTTATTTATAAATTTTTATAATGGAAAAGTAGTGATTAAGAAAACGACTTTATTACGAAAAGAATCATATGTTTTTAAGCATACTTTATCTTATCTCTATTTTTGAAAGAAATCTTGCATTTTTAAATGGACACTTATTTTCTCATTTTATGAGGTGAGAAGCAGAGTCTGTATTGTTGGGACTTCTCATTAAAATCCCTAAGTTCATAATTGATTGGAACTTCTTATCTTATCTAATATATGAATGAACCAATTGGGGAGTGAGGCGTGTCATGTGGGAATGCATAAAACCATGTATAAGAATTTTAAAGTCGAAGAATTTTAAAAAGTTATATAATTAATTTTTTTATATTAATTATTTTAGTTTTTTTTTTTAATTTGAGTTTTAAAATTTTATCATTATTGTTTTTAGATATTATATACTATTGTGTAATTTATTTTTTTATTATCAAATACCTACCTTTTTATACATATTTTTCAGTTGTCTTGATTAGAAATAATTCTAAAAGTTACATTTAGCGTGTCACTATATTCATTACTATTTTTTATATACCATCTTTATTGGATACTTTATATATTTAATTTTGAATGAAATTAAGACTATTAATATTCCTATATTATAAATCTACAAAGTAATTGTTAAATTACCAGTTGAAAATGAGTGAATGCATTTGTACGCAAGCATTCATCCTTTTGGGATCATGTAAAGTGACATGTTTCTTAAATGAGCTAAAAAAATTTTTAATTTGTAATATATTACTATTTTAAATACTTAATATATTATTTTTTAATTTAAATATATATAAAAAATGCATTTTTAGTTTAAAAGGCTCTTTGTTGCTTTTTATAACATTTACGGATTTTGCAATATGCTAATTTAAGATTCTCCATAATTCTGAATGAAATATTAAAAAAAGAAAAGATTTTATATCAGTGGTATCTCATAGCCCATAGTATTCGATTCAAACTGAGACAAATATATTTCATTTTGATGAGATTATTGTGCTACAAACCAACAATTTTTTAAAGTCTCATAAATTGTATTGACATGAATGGATGCAACAATATTATATTTTAGTAAAAATTATTATAAAATCCAACTTAAAGTTACAAAAAAAGATTATTAAAAATTTAAATGAGTTAAAAGTTCTGATAAACACATGATGTTCGATTCTTGCATGGGAGGTAGTCTATATAAGACCCAAGCTAGAACAGAAGAAAGCTCAGAAGAACATCAAGTTGAACACTTCAAAACAACTTTTCCAGGTTTTATATATATTCCAAAACCTCACTCATGGCGAATGGTTCTGTGCTCTCAGTTGCAGTTAAAAGGTAAGGATTCTAAAACCAATCAAACACCCAAAAATTAACAGAGAATTGTTATCTTGATAACATAACATGACATGCAGGCTTGAGGGGAAAGTAGCCATTATCACCGGTGGAGCCAGCGGCATAGGTGAGGCCACTGCAAGACTCTTCTCTAAGCATGGAGCTCATGTGGTGATAGCTGATATTCAAGACGATGTGGGACTTTCTCTCAGCAATGAGTTGGAATCAGCAATATATGTTCATTGCGATGTGACAAAGGAAGAAGACGTTGAAAAGTGCGTGGACACAGCAGTTTCCAAGTACGGGAAGCTCGACATCATGTTTAATAACGCTGGTACAGGTGACGAGTTCAAACGAAGCATACTCGACAACACAAAATCTGATTTTGAGAGAGTGATAAGTGTGAACCTGGTTGGTCCATTTCTGGGAACAAAGCACGCTGCAAGAGTCATGATTCCTGCTAGAAGAGGGTGCATAATTAACACAGCGAGTGTTGCGGGATGCATAGGTGGAGGAGCTACACATGCCTACACCAGTTCAAAGCATGGCCTTGTGGGGCTGATGAAAAACACTGCGGTGGAGCTTGGACAGTTCGGTATTCGTGTGAACTGTGTGTCCCCTTTTGCGGTTGCAACACCGTTGTTGAGTAAATATTTCAATCTTGATGAAGAAGGAGTTCGTGAGGCTTATTCCAACCTAAAAGGTTCTTATCTTGTGCCCAACGATGTGGCCGAAGCTGCTCTTTACTTGGCAGGTGATGAGTCTAAGTATGTTAGTGCTCACAATCTTGTGTTAGACGGAGGGTTGACCAATTCAAATGTAGGATTTCCTATGTTTGAGAAATCTGTGTAAACATGTTTTTTGTCTTTAAATAATTGTTGGTGTTTTGACGAACAGTTCAGAAACTGTAGCTGCCAGCGTATTTAGTGGTATTGTAATCCTCCATTTTGCTCATTTGTGTGCAAAGAATAAAGATAGGTTATGAAAATTAATTTTGTAATGAGTAAAATTTACTTAAGGAACTAATATCATCTTCAAGAACAAAAAAAAATGAATTCATGAATCTTTCTCTGATTTTTACGTAGACTCATATACTTTAGTTCCTAAAAACCCCTACCCTTTGATTTATTTTCATCCAATGTCAGAGTCGCTGTAACCATTTATCCTATAGTTTAGCGTGTCTCATAACATGCAAAACTTTAGCCATTCTTTGCAATAATACTCATGAAATTTGTTTTAGCAGAAATGAAGAAAACTATTGATAACAAGATGTATGCAATGTAATTTGCCTTTAATATTTATTTAGTCCTTAGATTTAAATGTTGATAGACTTACAAGTAAAATTATTGTTATATATATATAAAGAGCATCACATATTATTTAATCATTACCAAAATCTACAAAGTGTTCCTTTTTACATAAATGTTTTAATGCATAAAAATAGAAGGATGAGAAAAAAAAAGAAAGGAAGTGATTGGTGGTGGTGTTTGAAAATTATAAACGATGATAATGATAGGTTTTTAAGGAGAGGATTTCACTGGGGAGATACAACACCAATGAGACTTGAGCCCAACTATATAAGGCACTGACACCACTCTCAACCCAAAATCTTAAGGCAATAGGTTTATGGATCTTTCCCTCCACCAACCGGTAAGGTATCTCCGGCAGATCCCGCGTTGCAGCTCCCCTTTGCATTTCACCCACTCTACTTAACGTATCCAAGACTGACGTTTAGAGTAATAAAAAATTATTTTTGTGTCTGCTAAGAGTGAATTTGGCCCACTCTTTCATTAATATTTTTAGTTTTTTATCTCCTCTACTTAACATTAGATGAACCAACACTTATATTATTATAAAAGGTTTTTTAGTCTTTAAACGTGATACAAAATTGGAATTTTTTTTTTTATTTTAAACTTTTGTACAATTTGGTCTCTAAACCTGAAAAATTAGTCGATATAATCATTTTAGTCAAATCTTGCTAAATTTTGTTGATGTATTAAACACATTATATATTGACATTTAAACTGTTTACATTGTTTGTCACATTTAAACTCAAATGTCACCTAGAACTTCGTTTAATAAACTCAACAAAATCTATGTCATGTGATTAAAATAACTACATCCAATAAATTTTTAAGTTTAGAGACCGAAATATATCAAAATTTAAAAGAAGGATAAATTTTAGTTTCGCATCCAAATTCAAGAACTAAAAACATAGAAAATTATTTTACCTTTGTTTAGAGTGGACTTGGTCCATTCTTTTATTATTGTTTTTGTTTTCTATTTATTTCTTCTATTTAGTGTTTAATAAACTTATGTTAATATTAATAAAATGATATTTTGAAGCACTGAATTGGCCCACACAATGTTATATATGTTTGTTGATGGTAATGTAGACCTGTATGGCAAAATATGTGACTGAGGTTTGAAGATGCTCTATTAAGGTAGAGAATAAATTTAGATGTGTGGACTTTTCAAATTGCAAAAATTAGAGCAAGTTCATGAACATTGCGACACGTTTATCCTCACTTGGCTACAACATTGCGATTATCTTCTTTCCATTGTTTTCTTATCAAGCTATATTGAACATTTGAGAACAAGAATGATTTTGTACGCAATTGTGACTTCACATTCATCCTTTTCCGTTCATATAAAGTGACATCTCTATGTACGTTTTTTCTTTCTTCACAAATATTAATTGAAAATGTAAAACTTTTGTTAGCGTAAGATTTAAAATCAATTACTTATATCTCTAGCAATATTAATATCTGTTAAACCTTGAGACTACTAGGGTAAATTTAACTAACCTTAATATGATGCAGAATATTTTTTTAAAATAATTAGAAAATATAAAATTATTTTTAGATGGTGTAGTAGAATCTAGTAGTTAATTTTAGGTTGTTGTTAACTATTTTTTATTTTTATTTTTTAATAAATAAATATTTGTATTAATATTAGATTAATATCGGTTTAAGTTTATGAATAAATTAAAAATAATAGAATCTATTAGACATTGATAAAACCGGTTTTCTTATCTCTAAAACAAGACTAATTAATTATTTTTATGAATTGCTAACATGGATCCTACCTAGGTCATCAATTAATTTCTCTAGAATTTGGAACAGGTAATTGTTAATCTTGCAACTTATTAAGACTTTGGGTTAGGATAACTATGCATCATACATAGCATGCCCTTCAAAATGCGCGAGTAAATGAAAAAAATAATGGCAAATTTTGTTACTCAAATGAAAAGTAATTTAAATTCTAATACACTGATTTTCCACCTTACTTTGCTAGAAGTGGTTTGACTAACACAAGAAAATAAATATTTAGAAGCTACCCAATTAGTTAATGTTATTAAGCTGACACTAATATATTTTTAAGTTTATTTAATTTACTATGACTTAGTTTATGTTAAATGAAACATATTTTCAATATTAATTTAATTTGTGTGGGTGTAAACAATACTACTGACATTATTGTAAAAAAATAAAATATTCTCATACAATACTTTTGTTCTATTTATCAACAAAACTAAAAACAACTGACAAAAAAAAAACTAATAAATTGAATTAAGAGAATGAGATGAATGTGAGGAGACAATGACTAGACGAAGGAGATCGATTTAGATGAATAAGATAAATATAAAGACACGATGAGAAGTTTTGTGTAGGTAAGTGAAATATTAATTTTATATATTTTGATTAGTTAAATATGAATTTTTTGGATTAAACATAATCTATTGCTCACATTCTAACTCACTAAAAATTATAAAGATATATTAATAGTCTGATCAACACTAAAATAAATAAAATTGGTATCAATTTAAGTTATGCTAACTTAAATAAATAAATATATATATATATATATATATATATATATATATATATAAAGACTAAAAATAAATAAAATTAGTTTAAATTAAACTGATCTTCTTATCCATTTTTAAGAATTATTTCAATCAACATTAACTTAATCAACACCAACAAAAATATTCGTATTTATTAAAAAATAAAAAATAGTTAACATCAACTTAACCAATATTAACATAAATATTTTGTTTATTGAGAAAATTATAAATAATTAATATTGATGTGGAGTTAAAGTTAATGTCAACTTCTAGTTAATTAAATATATTTTATTAGTGTCCAAAATTAAATTAAGTAGATTATATTAATATCAATTAAGGTTGATACTAATACAACCATTTATTCATTTGAAAAAAATTAATATTAATGAATTTTTTTCAATATCTAAACATTCAATGTATGCTACTACTTAAAAACCAAATTATTTAAAAATTGAAAAATTATACTTTGACTCTAAAGTCTAAAGGATGTGAGTCAAAAAATTGGAGTCATAATATCATTGTCCTTTACAAATAAATTTATATTTTCAACTTTTTATGTCACATTAAAATTAATTAAATTAGCATTAATAATATCAAAGTTAATTGATATTTTCTATTGGCAAAAAATAAATGAATTAAATAAAAGAAAACACTTTCAAGAATGTCAAGTGACCTGTCACGAAAGATCTGAATGTCTATAAGAATAAAGACATCATCAAGGTCCATCATATAAAAATAGTTATTTTAACATAAATTTTGTCTTAGTCTAGAGTTCAACACTGCTTCTAGCCAAAAGAATATCATCAATGAAAGACCATGTAGAAATCTATTAAACAATTTGCATACAAAATTAGATTGCTTACAAAATTAAATGGTGTATACAATAAATTTGCTTACAAAGTTTAATTGTTCAAAATTTCTTCAAGAAAATACACTAATCTCAGACATTTTCCTTGAAGTTGGAAAAAATGACCACATTGATCAAATTTCAAACACTACTCTCTAGAAGTTTCAATCATAAATAGACTTCTTCAACCTACAAATCAAATGCTCTTTGCCTTCTCCAACAAAATCATTAGGTTGAACCATATAGACTTCTTTATAGTGTATTTCAACATCATCAGACACATTCTGTTTAAGTGTTCTCACTTCTCACGAGAAGCTTTCTAGACAGCCGTGGACTCAGGAGTAGGAGCTTGAAGCTCTTCTTCTCCTAAAGAAGAGTGGTGCATATTAGTAATTGTCGTATACAAATACAGAGATTCTCTTCAGCCCTCAAAATTTGTCTCACTTAAAGTCTTAAAGTTTTGACCGAAGTCAATTGCATAGGCAAAGAAACCAGTATCATAACAACAAGGAAACATTTAATATGCACAATTATTGTGCGATAAAAGTTAATTGTTTTTTAATACAGTAAAACATGGCTATAGTACCCAATTTTTCATCCATTGTGATTCCGCCTTAGGTCCAGAATCATGATCAATCAGAAATATAATTAAGAAATAAAATACAATGCAAAGCAACTCTTGTCATAAAGAAATATGATATTGATAGGGTACAGAACAAATAATTGACATAAGATAAAATGCAAATTACATTATATCAAGAAATAAATTAAATACATTAACAACAAAATATCGATAGGACATGATTAACATGAATGTAATAAAAATTAATTAATGAAATAATTAAATTATCTCTTACACACAAAATTGTCATACAACTGTACTCACGACACGATAGATGAGTTCACACAATCATATAAAATTATATTACTTATCCATGCTTAAAAAAAATTATATTATGTATGCATGAACATCACATGAACAAATAAAACATGTAAACATAGATGCAAATAAGAGTCAAAATTTTTAATTCAAGTATAAACATGCTATTAGAGAGAGTATAACATACTAACAAGTCATGAAAATAACAGAGAACTTGTACCCAAAAAAATTCAGACAAAAAAAATATGAGAGTACAATTTATAAAATTAAGTTTTATTCATGAAATAATTAAAATTAAATTATTTCATTCACAAAAATTTCATACAACTATAGTCACGATGGGTGAGTTCAAAGTCATATAAAATTGTATATTCATGTTTAACAAAATATAATACAATTATATTATGCATGAAATAATTAAAGGTATCCTAAAAAAATTACAAAAAATATATTATCTCAGCGATTTACGCAACGGAATAGCGCGATTTTCTGGCCACATGATCGCCGTCATGTAGTGGTCAAAACCTAAAAACAATTTCAACGATTATCGGTCCAAAAGCGAGGAAGAAGAAATTTGTTCGATTGTCTCAAAATATAGAACAAAAACGCACAAAAAAAAATGGATAGTATATTCCTAGTACATTCACTAATAAAATCTCTCCATCAATTTTTGAATCCAAACAAGAAATTTTAGATCCCAAATTCGAACCGATGACATAGAAATAGTTCTATATGCACAATATGTGTATTGTTCAACCAAATAAAATCCTTACTTATTCTATGCACAAACAATAAATAGTTATGAGATTAATAGGATACATATTCTGAAATTTGAACAACTATAATATGTATCATAAAATGCTATAATATGTATTTCAAAAGGCTTTGATACCAATTGTTGAAATATTCATATCAATAACAATACAATGAATAACCCAAGATACAATTATTGAAATATTCATACAATAACGATACAATAGATTTTTTTTTAAATAATATAATAGATAACCTAAGATATAATATTCAAGTATATTCAAGTATATGTTTAAAAGGAATTATGTATCGAGTCATCGAAGGATCCATCTCTCATTCTTGATCAACATGTGAGATTATACTGCTCTCTTAATGATAAGATATGTCAAAAGACTTAATCTCAAAAGAAAGTATCTTATGATTTGTCTTATTTCTTTATTTAAAACTGATTAACGAGTATCAGCCCTATATCTTTATCTACCGATACCAAGAACTTCTCTACATATTGTTGAATAGTCAAATTCATCAAAGACTATTGTTGAATAGTCCAACGCATTACAAACCGGTCCTCAGAAACTCAATATATATTATCCATTACAATATAATTAATATTAATAAATAATATAAGTTAACCAACCCTATTTAAATGTTAAATTCATATTCACTACTAAAAATTCTCATATTACATGGAAATTTTCTTGCAAATTTGTTAAAAAAATTTGCAGGAAAAGACTTTTTCCTGCTGTTTTTCCTAAGAATCTTAATTGGCAGATAATTTCTTCGTAGGTAATTATTTCCTACAAAAATATAAAATTTGTAAATATTTCTTACAAAATTTATTGCAAAAATATTTTATACAAGATATTTTGCAAAATATTGACAGTAATTTTCTATAATTCTTTTCATAATAAAATTTATAAGTATTTCTTAAAAGAAAATTTCAAAACAAAATTAATAAAAAATATAAGTTTTTTCGACGTGATATAATATAATAGGCTACTATCACTCTGATGAACATATATTTCTTTTCCTTTTAGAAGAAATCAGTTTATAGTATTTTAAACAGGGATATTAATCGTTTTGTTAATAATAAACTTTAAAATTTCTTGTTAGATTTAGATTTCATATATATATATATATATATATATATATATAGTGGCGGAACTTGGACAAAATCTTTAGAGGTGCCAAATTAGATTTGTTATATATAATTTTATTTAGTTAGAAAAAAAAAGTTTTTCATTTTTTCTTTTTATTTTCCCTGTTTAAAACAAACACATAAAATAGTAGAATTTAAAAAAATTCACTATTATATCATGTTATTAAATCATGATACCAAACCATAAATATTATTTTAGATAAGTCATTTGTACCTCATGAATTTGATTTGGTGCGTATTGTCAAATTTTAGGACGCTTTTCCGGATCGCATTCTAATGAATTTTTAAATTTATTATATATAACTCTACAAACTTTAGAGATTTGTTTTTCATTATCTTGAATTCTTTGTTCTCATGAAATTTCTCATGAAAAGTGTAATTAACGTATATGCATTTTTTTCATCTTTATCACAAACCTTCTTTATAAAAAAAGAATCAATTTTTTTACTCTTTATAATCTTTCTAATATAAATTTATCACATCTCACCTATTTAGAAAAAGATAAAATTTATATTCACAAATTACAATTATCACAATGCAAAACATAACAAAACTCATACCACTTTAATTAAATAAGCAACACGGTATAAATTCAAAACTTAAAAAAAAAAATACCAATAGGCAGCGGAAAACACAAAATCTCTAAATTTCATAATTAAGGGTTATAATAATTTTGAAAAAAGTATAATTACGATTCATACCAATTTCATAAAAGAATCCCTAAAATCATAATTAGGTTTATACTAATTTCGAATAAAATTAATTTGTAGAAACATTCTAAAGAATTATAAATCTAACGTACATAAATCATAATAAGATATTAACTTCAATTTCAATCTATGTGTTCCCCAATCTTTGTTTCCCAATCTATCTCTTTGTATTTATTTTATTTCTCTTCACAAACTTTCACGATAATTTACGCTTTGTATTAAATTTTTTATTTTATCTTTTATTATAATTTTCATAATATAAATTTAATATAAATAATTTTAAAAATCATAATATTTTATTATAATTTAAAAAAGAAAAAAGAAATATATATATATATATACTAAATTTCAAAAATAAAAATTGGGGGAGCCGTGGTTCCCTCTGTCATAGCGTAGGTCCGCCACTATATATATATATATATATATAAAATTAGTAGTAGTAATAGCGGTGGGATACCGCAACTATGTCCAAGATGTATTGGGAATTGACAACGGAAAAATTATATTATATCCTCTAAAAACGTTTTTATTTCAAATAAATTAAAATTAATAAATATTTATATCAAAAGAAAGAAAATGTTATCATGTATTGATTGATTTCTCTTCTATTATATATGTTTGTGCTTTACCCACCCGAAACCACTAATGCCATATATCTCGTTTTAAACAGTGTTTTGGCCGACACATTTTATCATTTGTCACTAGATGTTAAAATAGTGTACTATTTTTTCAATTACTTTATCTTAATAATATCCTATCAATGCCACGCAAAAAATGAATGCATCGTGCAAGAATAATACTCATTATTCCATTCAATTTTAATTATAAATCTAGATACCTTGGATTTCCCTTTTCACACTACTCCCTGACTATTCCCACTAGAGTACAAAAAAAATAAATAATTGATCATGATTTAAATATATTGTCATAATTTTTGTATTTTCAGAATTTTCTTTTTGAATATATTGTAAGAATTTATACCTTAAACAAACTTTTATTCTTAGGTCCTAAAATACTTTATTTTATATTTTATTTCTACTTTTTTTTAATTTATTAAGTGTTCCGGTACATCCAATAAATCTCACATCACTTAGGAGTCAAAAACGCCTTTTACAAAAAAATCGTGACGGAATTAAAATTCTCCAAAACAGACAATATATTATTATTTAAAAAATATAATAAAAAAATAATAAGATATCAAAATTTACTAAAAATTAAGAGATAAAAATATATTTAATCCTAAATATATTGGTAACTCATATATATATATATATATATATATATATATATATATATATATATATATATATATATATATATATATATCATGAAACAATTGCTTTTATGTACATTATCGATGAACTCTAGTCAATAAATCATCACACTATTCATCTTCTGACTTCCCATCTGTATATCTTAATCTATTAACTCCCTCTTCTTCAAATCTCACTTTTTTCTCTATATTCCTTTGACTTCATTCATTTACTTTTACTCAAATCTATCATTAAAAGCAAACACAGAACTGGCCAAGCTTTTTTCATTCTCATGAAACTTAAAACCATTTTCTTAATTCTTGTAAAATATGTAGATTTTGTTTTTAATTTCAAAAAATTCTTTAATTTTTTATTTGTAAAAATATTACATAATTGTTTTTAAATTCTATTATTTATTGATAAGTAATGTCTAATATTATGTTACCACACTAATATCTTAATTAAGAATCAAAATGATAATTTTTAAGACAAATTTATAAGAATGGTGTAGTTATGTATAAAATATCTAGAAATGGGTAAACTTTAAAAAATTATTTTGTATTAAGAAATATGACTTTATTTTAGGTAGATTACCAATTTATTAATCCCACAAATTTATTTTAAAAAAATAAAATAAGTATTCTTTTATGGACTAATTTATTATGTAATTTAAAATATGCAACTCTTTCATTAAAAAAAATAGAGTGGGAGAGACACAAAGATAAAAACTAGTATGTGGTGAGAAAAGAAAAGAAACCTTGAGAGAGAAGAGGAAGATTAACTTGTATTGTTATCCACCTTCTTGAATAAAAGAACAGTGCTATATTGATCTTTAAAAACTTTTAAAAAATTTATCGTATATCCATTAATTATTATTGGTTCAAAAACCTGTTTCTCGACACATTTTTAATTTTTTTTAATAAGATAGTGACTCGTGACACGATTTGAAACTAAGACAGAGATTCAAAATAGATAATGTTTAACTAGTGTAAATGGAGGGTTTGGGGACTGAATTCCTTCACAAGAGTGGATTTCACCGACATATTTTTTACTTCTTAATTTATTAAATCATATTATGAACAACCATCTTAAAAACGTTATTAAGAAAGACGGATCTTTTTTTCCCTAAAAAATTATTATTTATTGAGAAAGTGCTGTAGGAACGATTTTAATTATTTTTTTTTCAGTTATAAAATTGATGTAATTTATGTTAATACATACCCAATTATAAGGATATGTAAGGTATTAATTCATGATTTTTTTGCTTTTTTATTATTTATTTTTAATTTAACAAAATATTCACGTATTAAGTTAGTGTTGTGTCACATGACACTGTCTAATGTAATATGATTATGATAGTGTCACATATCAGTATTAGTGGCACCCGTCATTATCTTATATTTAATTCAGTCTCTATATTTATTATTTTTATTTAATTCAATCATTTCTTTTTTTTCTAAATGAAGATATTTAGTTTCAATTTTAAAAGAGACAAAATTGTTCAATAAAAAAATTAGGACTGAAATAAATGAAAATAACAAATACAAAGGTTAAATTAAATATAAGACAACTACATTTTGTGATGACATGTGACCCATGAGTAACACATAGACAGTTTTAAAAAATTAAGAAAAAAATAAAAATAAATTAAAAACAATATATTTTTAATATTTTTATACAATTTGAACAAAAATAACCAAATTACATTTTTTTTCAATTTAAAATTTTTTAACGAAAATTAAGATAAAAAACATATCTAAACTTTTGGTTATTAATATTATAAACTAATTTAGACCCTCACAGAAATAAATATAATACATATATATATTAAAATCTAATATTTTTATTTTATAAAATAATATCTAATAATTTATCTTGTGTAAGAGAATTCTAATAAGAAACTCTGGCATGGGCGCCTCTCTTACTAGAAATAGAGCTAACGGTGAAGAGACTTTCTAGTCCTAACATACTAAAGACGGTGATTAAGTGACGACAGCCTCTACCGAATAGCCACTAGAATGTGAAGGCGGTGATAAAGTTCAAAACTTTGTATTATCAAAAGAGATACCTCGAAAGGGGTGACAAAATAATCGCCATTGAAAAATCAGAAATAAAATTACTAAAATGTACCATAAAAATATATAAACATAATTTATTTGCATGTTGAAAATTTTAATTTTTTATTTACAATTTTGTTTCGATTTGATTTTTTTCTTGAACGTGCTGTCATTTTCAGCATTGTCATCTAAGCATTACCCATTGTCAGTGTCATCATAAATAGGCAAAGCCACTCTCTTCGTCTTCGTCTGGCGCAGGAACATGCAACCTTCCAAATCTGAGAGAAAAAACAAGTGTGAGAGCAAGTCTCTGTGTGGTTGAAAACAAAGAACAGTAAAAGCTATAAGCTTCAGCAGCAGATAGAAGAGTCATGGGAAGTTTTTCACAACTCTCCTCTGCAGTTGCCAGAAGGTATCACAACACAAACCGACCCAAAATCTCTTCACCATTTTCTTTTTAGTTATGGTAAAAGCAATTATCCTTCATAACTGTGATTTGAGTTATCAAACACAATTTGAAAAACAGGTTAGAAGGGAAGGTGGCGTTGATCACAGGTGGAGCAAGTGGCATAGGGGAGTGTACGGCGAGACTCTTGGCCAAACATGGAGCCAGAGTAGTGATCGCCGATATCCAAGACGAGTTAGGTCACTCAGTTTCCAAGGACATAGACTCTTCCATCTACGTTCACTGCGACGTCACAAAAGAGGAACACGTGGAACGAGCCGTGGACACCGCCGTTTCTAGGTTCGGGAAACTAGACATCATGCACAGCAATGCAGGGATCACAGGAGTGTGGAACCCCAGCATTATGCACAACAAAAAGTCCGATTTTGAGGAAGTAATTAACGTCAACTTGGTCGGCGTCTTCCTCGGAATGAAGCATGCGGCGAGGGTAATGGCGCCTTCCCGACGTGGCAGCATAATCGCCACCGCGAGCGTGTGTGGTCGCATAGGTGGCATGGCTTCGCACGCTTACACGTGCTCGAAGCATGGCGTTGTGGGGCTGGTGCGAAACGCTGCAGTGGAGCTTGGACCCTTGGGAATACGTGTGAATTGTGTGTCTCCTTACGCGGTTCCAACGGCGATGAGTAAGAATTTTCTGAACACTGATGATGAGGGGATTGCTGCACTTTATTCCAATCTGAAAGGTGTTACTCTGAAACCTGAAGACGTGGCTGAAGCTGTGGTTTACTTGGCGAGTGATGAGTCAAAGTATATCAGTGGGCATGACCTTGTTGTCGATGGAGGCTTCAGTGTGATGAATGCTGGTTTGTGTTCGTTTGGGCAATCGGTGTAGGGTTCTTTTATTCTTGTGGATTTTGTTGTTTGCATTGAATAACATTCATCACCGTACTTCGTTAAGTTATGGTTGTAATGGAACATAAAGTGATCGAGGGTAACTACCTTGTCTCCTTTACGATGAATATTATGTTTGTGTTCCTCTTTGACTACTATAGCACAACGGTGATAATTTTACACTCAAAAATATAGTTTAGTTAGTAATTTGTTTTTTATATTTAAGATTTTGATTTGTTTTGCTTTTTATGGTTGTGTCCAGGTGAATTCAGTACTAATATTTGTTAACATTAACATACACTTTCAAGGTGATCTTGTCTTAATACAATAGAAGGCTTATTTACTTATTTAGTAATTTGATTTTTATATTTTTTTCAACATAATTGAGTTTCTGCATTTTTTATATAGAAACATTGTGGTTTCTTAGAAAGCTTAATGTTGTTTCTTTTCAATCAATTTCGTTTTCATGAATTTTGGAAACTAATCTAAAAGTTACAAGTAAGTTTATGTGTCCATTTTTCACGATGTACTAACAAAAATAAAAAAATCTTAATTAAGTAATCAAAGATTAGAAGGAGATGACCTTGAAATATGAAGGAAGCGATTTCTGTAGAATTGTGTTGTATGAGAAAAATGGATTGAAGAAAGAAAAGATAATTTAGACTTACGCGTAATTACCTTCTAATTGTATTAATGTTGATTTCACATAATGAACCATATTATCTATTTAAATAATATAAAAACTAAATTATGAAAAGATATATACAAATAAAAATAAATATAAAAATAAATATAAAAACTAAATTACTAAATTATAAGAAGAAAACGAATAAAAACTTAAATATAATAATTAAATTACTAATTAAATTTAACATATTTGCGTCTTTTGATTAGAATGATTAAATGGGCTATTATTTATACGAAGAAAAGTCATCGACTCTATTTCACTTTTAACTTAAAACACTAACACAAGTTATTATATTATTAAAATAATTTATTAAATATATATTTTAAGATATCAAACTTTTATTTCCTTTATTATGAAACATGTGACTTTTATTCTAGTGTATCATTATATCTGTCTTTTATATAATTTATTATATCCTAGATAAAAAAGTATTAACAATTTATTATATCATACTTCTCTTTTTCACATTTGCATTACTCATATCCTTTTGTATAACTTTTGAAACATCCAACCATAATTCTTAATTTTTTATGTTAAATAACAAAGCTCCACTCACTCCCACAATGTCCTCTTTTTCTGTGCTAACAAAAAAAAGCAGTTGCACTAGCCACGGATTTTAGCGATATTTAACGAATCTGGATTAAGAGTTGGTGGTGATTGGGGCCTATATATGAATATGCAATTATATAAAATACAGAATTAAAATGGTGACTAATGTAATTAAAGATGAATACTAGAATACCAAATATTTTATTTATCGTCGTATTTGAATGATCCTAAAATAATTGGACATTTTATAATAGAATAAAACAAAATACAAAAAATTCACAAGTCACACACTATTCATTCTTTTTCAAACGCTTCAATTATACATTCATGTGATCTTTTTATTCTACTTTTTAGTTTTCATTTATCTTTCAATTATGCAGCTTTGTGTATTATTAATCTTCGCTACCTCCCCTGATTTTGGGTTTACTTACTTGCAGCACAAAATTTGTATTACCTATATTTTCCTCCATTCTTAACAAAATATATATATATATATATATATATATATATATTTATTTATTTATTGGGTATCTAAGAATGAATTTAAGTTTTGTATTAAATAAAAATTAGAAAATTAAGTATTATTTAAAGATGGCAAAAATATTCATTTTCACGAGTATATACGAATAAAATACGTTATATATAGTAAGTATATACTTTAAACGGATATCCGTAAGTAATGGATAATGAATAATTTAATACTTACATATAAATAGGTCAAGTGCGGATATCATACTACCTGTAACCGGCAAGTTTACTAGATTAAATTTAATTCAAATTAAATTTTAATTTATATGTTATTAGTTTAAATTTAATTTAATTTAAATTTGATTTAATTTATATTTAATTTACTTTAATTTACATTTATTATACATTTTGGTAATTTTATCATTTTAAAATATTAGAAAATATATTTTTTTAAATATCTACGGGTATCCATTGGTACTTGTGGGTTTTAAAATACATGCGGGTATTTTCTAAATGGGTATCCGGTGAGTAACAAGACAAATAATAGGTTGAGTTTTCTATTGCAAGTAACGATTAGGTACTATCCATGCGCAACCTGACCCATTGACATCTCTAATGAAGACTCATAAATTTGTTGTTTTAAGATTTTGAGTTGGAGATGGTGTCGATTTTTATATATGGATTGAGTTCATGTCTCATTGGTGTTCTCTCCTTGGTAACCCTTTCTCGAAACACCCATCAGTGGTATCAGAGTTGATGATTAATCTTGGTGATCGATTCAGACGAGTATCTATATCGAAAGTCTTCTTAGTGGAAGGTCAACAAGTGTATCCCGTTGAAATAAAAACTCATTTTCTTGAAGTACTGGGTTGCATGTGGTGTCAATCTCTCTTATATGTAAGTTAGTTTCATGTTTCATTAGTATTATATCTCTATATTAAATTTAGCTCGAAAGACCCATTTATTCTTTCATAAGTAACTCTTTATATCATTCTGATACCTCTTACTTCCTAATAACATTTGGATGGTAGTTTGTTATTATAAGTAATGTTCCACATTCCCTTTCAGGATTATACTAAGTTCATCATTTCAATTTACAGCTTCCAACCTTCCCATGATATTGTCTCTACCTACTTTGTCAGGCTCCAGGTTAAGGATATGACAAATCGATATTAAGTTCCTATTTCCTTTGATATTAAGTTACTAGACAAAATTGTTGAAAATGATCATTGTGCTTGGTTATGATGTATTGCTCTCTTACATCCACCAATCGCACATGTCGCACTCGTTCAACCACATTACAACAAAAGAATATATGATTAGTTGTTTCCTCCTTCAAACTACACATAGTACATATATGGAATATTTTCAATCATTATTTTCTTGCAAATTAGGTTTTCTTTTGTTACCACTTTGTTTAATATTATTTTCCACGCAAAGTGTTGCATTGATGGTAAAGTCTTCGTCTTCAAAATTAGAGTGTATCTATCAATCTTAACATATGAAACATACAATATAAACAATGTGGATTTAGGATTTGCCATACAATTATAAGATTTAATATTATTTTATCATGCATATGAATTTATATTTCACTTTCAATGATTTATTATGAATATCAAAATTATTTTAGAAATTGATTAAGTAGTTGAGTATTTTTTAAAAATACCGATGTAATTATATATATATAAAATCTATCTAACATTGGTGATTATAAGAAGTATTATATAATTTCAATTGCCTTATGAATATTTTAGTCTAGGGTGCTATTTTGAACTCTTCATATATATATATATATATATATATATATATATATATATATATATATATATTTTTTTTGTATATATTTTAACTTCTGAAACACAAACACTTATATGGTTTTTTTGTATTTTGGGGTTCTTTTCGACACTTATTTATAAAATAGGATTGTTTGAATTTTTTTTTGTGAAATAAGGTTAAGTCGTCGTGGGAGAGGACGACAATAAAGGTGAAGTCGTCCTCTACCAAACCGGTGTCATTTTTTTTTTTAAAAAAAGTGATGTCGTCAGGTGCATTAACGGTTTCTCTGCAAATTTCAAGAAATCGTTATGGTGAAGGCCTGTCGGAGAGAATATCCTGATAGGAAGCCATTATCGCTGCTGCAAAAACGCAAACCACCATTGTTCATCCCTCGCACTAACAGTTGCAAAAACGCAAACCACCGCCGTTCATCCCTCGCACTAACAGCTGCAAAAACGCTAGTTTAGTTTAGATCGATTGTAACAAGCTAAGTTTATTTTTTAATCGACATACTCTTGAATGTATAACGTAATTACTATCAAGATGTCATATTTTTCTTAATTAATACTTTATACACCATCCAAACATATACAAAAAAAGTATAAAAATAATATAGAGCATATATATAACTATCTTTTATATCAAAATTCACTGAATAAAAAAAATTAATTTTACTTTTATTTTTAGTATTATTTTATATGTATTTTTCTCAAATTATAAAAGATTTATATTTAAAATGATACAAAATAAAATAAAAATCAAAGTAAAAACTTTAAACAAATAACTCATAGTATCATAGAAAAATAAAATAATAAAAGTATAAATTAATACATAGGATTAATGCCTAACTTGAAATCAATTAAATAACATAATCATAATCACGTAATGACAATTAATGTGTAACTGGATACAAATTAAATAGTATAAATATAAATTAAAAATTCGTGCCTAAAAATAAATTAAATGATATAATCATGAATAGATAAATAAAATTAGGATGTAGCCAGAAATAAACAAGATTGATACATAATTGAATATAAATTAAATAAAATAAATAAATAACTATAAATAAATTAAATAATATAAATAAATAAAAAATAAAAGTTAATAAAGTGATATATAATTCAAAATAAATAAAAATTTAATAAAATATTTATACAAATGTATTAAGATTAATATAAAAGAATTTAACAGCAACCCGTTTACTTTATTAATTTATTAATTGACTGACACACTATAAATACTTTCGATATAAATATTTTTAGATGATTAAAATTTTCTTAATTATATTTACTCTCTCGCTCTTTCATTGTATGTTATCTCCTCTTAATTTTCTTTTGCATCTTCTTTTTCACGTCTATTTATAAGTTAAAATTTATTTCCTTTATTTTTATCATGATTACATGAATTTAATTTAATTTTATCTTCTTATATTTTTTTTATTTTCCTTTTTATATTTTAGAAGATTCTTTTAAATAATAATTTATTAATATATATATATATATATATATATATATATATATTAGATAATCTTTTAATTTATTTTATTTTCTTATTATTATTATTCTCATTTTCTAAAAACTATTTAATTTGTTTTTCAATATTTAGACTTTATCTATATATAATTAAAAATATTTTTAAAATATAAATTTAATTACATGAGTTACAATATAAAATTTTCTAACTCTTATTTTTAGAATAATAATAAAAAATAAAAGGTATAAAAACATTATATTGTAAATACGAAAAAAGAACATTATTACGTATATTTGACCAATTTAGTTTCTCAACTTTAAAAATTCGAGGATTCAGTATTTTTAATCAATTTTCTTGTTAAATTTATTTTTTGAGTTGTTTATACTATTTGACATTCTTTCATCTTAATGTTTGACTGAGAAATGTGTTTGAAACGTCAAACAAACTTAATAAAATTTGGTTAAAACTAAATTCATACATTTATAAAATAAAATTGGAGACTAAATTAAGTCAAAATTTTAAAAAATGAATAATTTTAATTTTTACATGTTGAGATCAATGATTTTTTGCATTTGACATTATCTCTCATTACCTTTCATTATTTTTTTCATTAAAAATATAAAATTTAACTTTTATTAAAAATGTAAAATTTAACTTTTATTAAAACTATTTTATATATATAAAAATTATCAAATGATAATAAAACGTAGTCAAAAAGCTTTTTTTTCATGTTTCAGTCGGTGGAAAGGCTGGAATAAAAATATAAAAATATTTTATAAAATAAAGTCATTTACGAAACAATATACATCCCGTTTCACCTGTGAAGAATAATATTTAGTACCAATGTTTCCCTGACTCTACTAATATATCTAAGAAATTGAAAATAATATTCACAACCACACGATCTTCATGTCAAAACTGATGTGCTATTACAGTAATATTCAAGTCAGAAAACTTTCTAGTTTATTGTTAATTGATCAGAATTCTAGGTAAATATGATATAATAAGTAGTTTCCACCGTTGAATTAAAACATAATTAATTAAGAAATGACATGATTTATACCAATGGATTGATAACAACTAGTAGGACCTCGTTCATTTCCTTATGTTTCATGATCATTACGCAAATTAAAAATAAAATTAATATAATGTATTTAGACAAAGTAATTTAAAAAAAAATCATTAATAAATTTAAAATTTTTTGAAACGAAATGAATTGTTTGGATTAAAAAATTAAAATTTAGAAATTAAAAAATATATTTCAAATAACAAAAGTAATAGAATTTAAAATTTACTCAAAAAAATAAAAAAATTGAAATTTTATAACGAGTCATTTTCTTAATATTAGATGTGTCAATTTGACAAATAATATACGGACTAACTTCAATCCACTAAATAAACCTTCATTGTATTAGCCCATTAAATAAAAAATAGATTTTGAAATTATTCATAAAAGGAAAAAAAAAATTGAAATTTCATAACGAATCAATTTCTATAATTAAAGATATCAATTTGATAAATGTCCTATGGAATACCTCCATCCACTCTTAAATAAGCCTTAAATTTATTAGTCCATTAAATAAAGGGCAAAAAAAAAAACGACCAAAGTGGATTTCACTCTCTTACAAAATAATTAACTACTAAACACAATACATTCAATTCGAGAAAGAGTTTGAGACGTGTTGGCTTGAGCCAAATAGTCACAAGACTTTTCAACTGTGATCGACTTGCGATCGAGCACTCTTGGGTTAACTTTTGGTTAGATCGACTCGGGTCAACCTTCAATCCTAACTAGTTCAATTCGACCTCCAGCTTGGTCTGTTCAGCTTGGACCAACACGACTCAACCTTCTACTCAAATCAATTCAACTCAATTTTTCGATCCAACCGATTTAAGTCAGTTTTACTCGGACCTCCTTCCTAATCTAAGTTTGCTCGATTCTTTGATCAAACCAACTTAGCTCGATTATTAATCTGGATCATTCCAATTTGATTTTCAACTTGAGTTGAATCGGATCAATCTTCAATCTTCAATCTTCAACCTGATCAACGATTTTTGCTTTCGTTACCATTTTGAGCTTGCATGCCTTTTCTTTATGAGAACTTTTTATGATGTGAATTTTTATTTTGCTCTGATCCATGTAAGTCAGGACCCAGGCCTTTTCTTTACAAGAGCTTTTTATGATGTGAATTTTTATTTTGCTCTGATCCATGTAGATGAAGACCAAATCCTATCCCACAGACAAAGTGAAAGTGACAATTCTACTCTCATTACACGTTATACATAGTGAAAAACTAAATTGTTCAATATTATTTTAATATTTAAATTTAAGTAATAGTTTTTGTAAATTTTAATATAAATATACAAATTTTAAAATGAAAAATTATCTTAAAAGAGAATTTCAATTACTTTATCTAAAAAAAATTGAAATATACAATATTTTAATTATTTTATCTAAACAAAATCTTCAAAAGATGATGAAAATTTAATTACAAATAATTTAAATATCATGAATCTCTTTTGTATAAATATGAGAAAGGGAAGAAAGAAAAACGTGCGTACCACACTTCACAAAAGCTGTGGTTGAGAAACAAGAACGGGGAGAATCATGGGAAGTGTTTCAGTAGTTTCCTCTGCAGTTGCCAGAAGGTATCTCAACCCAAACCAACCCAAAATCTCTTCACCATTTTCTTTTTTGTTAAAGTAAAAGCAATTATCCTTCATAACTGTGATTTGAGTTATTAAACACAATTTGAAAGACAGGTTAGAAGGGAAGGTGGCGTTGATCACAGGTGCAGCAAGTGGCATTGGGGAGAGTACGGCGAGACTAATGGCGAAACATGGAGCCAAAGTAGTGATCGCAGATATCCAAGACGAGTTAGGTCACTCGGTTTCCAAGGACATAGACTCCTCCATCTACGTCCACTGCGACGTCACAAAAGAGGAACACGTGGAACGTGCCGTGGACACCGCCGTTTCTAGGTTCGGGAAACTGGACATCATGCACAACAACGCAGGGACCATAGAAGTGTGGAACCCCAGCATTATGCACAACAAAAAGTCCGATTTCGATGAGGTCATTAACGTCAACTTGGTCGGTGTCTTCCTCGGAATGAAACATGCGGCGAGGGTAATGGCGCCTTCTCGGCGTGGCAGCATAATCGCCACCTCAAGCGTGTGTGGACGCATAGGTGGCGCGGCTTCACACGCTTACACGTGCTCGAAGCATGGCGTTGTGGGGCTGGTGCGAAACGCTGCAGTGGAGCTTGGACCCTTGGGAATACGTGTGAATTGTGTGTCTCCTTACGGAGTTCCAACGCCGTTGAGTAAGAAGTTTCTGAACACTGATGATGAGGGGGTTGCTGCACTTTATTCGAATCTGAAAGGTGTTACTGTGAAACCCGAGGATGTGGCTGAAGCTGTGGTTTACTTGGGGAGTGATGAGTCCAGGTATGTTACTGGGCATGACCTCGTTGTAGATGGAGGCTTCACTGTTGTGAACGCTGGTTTGTGTGTGTTTGAGTCGTTAGTGTAGGGCCTTTTGGTGGTTTTCATTGTTTCAATCGCTATGTTGAATGACATGCATCAGCTGCTTCGTTATGCTCTGGTTGTAATGGTGCTGAAAAGTGATTGAGGGTAACTGCTTTATGTTTGTGTCCTTTGAGTACTGTAGCACGTGGTGATCACTTTTACAATGACAAAAAACAATATGATTGAGTCTGTTTTTATTGCGATCACATTCTATGGGACCAATGATGGGAAAACAACAGAAACAATATACTAAATCCATCGGAACATTCAATAATATACGAGGAGGAGCAACAATAATAAAGCATAAATAAAGGCAGATTTATAACGTGAAAAACCTCATAAAGGATAAAAATATCAAAGAAATAGTTCCAAATATAATCAATAAGAATACAAAAGAGTCATTTTAATTGAGATTTTAAAATTTAAAAACAATAATATAATATTTTAAATTATACAAACTTCAATGAATTATTTTTGCTTATTGATTTTTTTTTGTATTACGTGTAACTTTTAATTTGTATATACAGAACAATTTCATCTAAATATATTAGTAAAATATAATAATAGTGTTCTCTCATCAAATTTATAATGTTTTCAAGTAATTATTTTTATCATGTTTTCTAGACTCTTACTTTCTACTATTATTTTTTAGGTCATTGTCATAGTTAAATAATAAAAAGTTTTAGTGTTAACACTCAACCAAATAATAAAACAATAAAACTTTCAAAATAGAGAAGAATAATACAAAAAAAACCTATAAAATCACTGCTGCAGTGCGAAATTAATATCTCTCAACTCAGATCTCGTATCTACGATCGAACGGTGAACGAATCCGCAGCGCCGATTCTACAGTGGCAAACTCTGTAAAAAGCGTGAACAAAATTTTTTTCTACCTTTCCCTCTATGTGTTATGGTTAGTATGTTGTGACTCTTGTTCTGCCACTCTATTTATTTTGTGATTCTCTCTCTACTAGATTAAATGTATGAGTTTCAAGTTTTGAACCTTTTTTCCCGGAGCCTGATACCTACCAAACAAGAAATATAGATTAAGATGTGGGTGATTGGGGTCTGTATATGAATGGAAAATACGCAAGCAACTAGTCCCTTGGGATATCAACTTCACCGACTTGAATCTTTAACCTGAGCACATCAAAATGATTCTTTCTAAAAACTTCTATGAATATCTCATTCAAAAGAGCACTCTCAAGTTTCTTTTATAATTGTTCTAGTATGTTGAACATAAAAATTTAAAATACGTATCCACATTCAAGAATACTTAGAAGTCAGGAAAATTTAATATTCATGTCAATCGATTGATCAGAAATCTAGGTAAGGTAATGTAATAAGTAGTTTCCAGTGTCGAATTAAAACATAATTAATTAAGAAATGGCATGATTTATACCCGTGTGCTTGGATAAAAGGCTTAGACGACTCGATTCTTTATTTTTTATATTATTATCCAGATTTAAAATAGGTTTGGATAAGATAATTAAAGAGAATTAATCATTTATTTGATAAAATTGAAATTCTTTAAATAAAATAAGTTGTTTAAATAAGAAAATTGAAATTTAGAAAATTTAAAGATGTTTCAAATATCTAAATTAATAGAGTTTGAAATTTATTAAAAAAAAGGAAATTGAAATTTCACAAACTAATTACTCTCATATTGTTAGAGGTGTCAATTTGACAAATGGTCCATGGGTTAGCATTAACTCATTCTTAAGTATGCCTCCATTTTATTTATAGTTGTCAAAACGGGTCACCCGGTCTGACCCACAACGGGTTGGTCACGTAGTGAGTCAATCCAACCCGGTTTACTTATTAACAAGCCAAAAAAATTTGAACTCATTCTGGTCCATCCCGAGTTGGTGGGTTAAATGGGTTAACTCACTTGCTCACTTAATTAAAAAAAGATACTATTTTTTTCTTCAGTCCCAAACAAACTAAATTATAGTTGTGATTGAAATATAAATACATTTCAATACAATCCAAGTACAATAAAAAATAATGTTCAACCCCAAATACAAACCAAAATCACAAAAATATTAGGTTTGCATTTGTCAATCCAATATGTTGGCTAAAAAAACCAACCCAGCCCAACCCAATTACAAAAAAAAAAATATGTGGGCCTTTATTTGCGAGTGGGTTGGTGAGCCAACCTGGCTCACCACAGGTTCAATTCGGGTGAACCAGGTTTTTGGTGGGCCAAGTAAAAAATTGACTCATACTGAAATTTGTTAAAAATTTTCAATCCAACTTAGTCCGAACTCGTGGTGGGTAGGGTTGGCCCATGAGTTCTGACTGTTAGTAAAAAACCAACATGACAAGTGCATCGATCGCACATAGCAAGTAATAAGTGCAATACATGACAACTCTCACAATTCATGACTCAATTAGACACAAAGTTCACAAAAACACAATGAAAACTCTTTTTGTATTTTTATCAAACAGTTGGTGTGCAACAAGAAATTAACATAGTGTATTTACAATTTGTCAAGATTAGACTTCAATCATTTCATTCTCATGCATTCTAAATTATACCAATTCCATATTCATGTTAAAATCAATTCACAAGAATACTCAAATCCTATTCCTAAAGCCTTTGAGCTTATGATCACTCATCAAGTTTCAATTCCTTGAACAAGTGAAATCATGCATTAGTTTCAAGAATCTAAGATTACTAATGAACCAAGTTCTATTCCTAGATGCAAGGATCCATTAGGTATTTAATTTCAAATCTAGATTCTAAAGATGTTTCCCAACACCTCAAGAATCACAAATCAAGCATGGGAACAATCCACATCAAGCATTAAGCATAGAAATCAAATACTAACATGAATTGGAAAAACATATAAATTAACAACACAATTTTACACAAGAATTCAATGTTTTACATCTAATCTCAACAAATAGAAATTGCTCTCCATGATGGAGAACCTAGGATTTTACAAAATTGAAGAATAGGGAAGAAATTGGAACCATAAAGTAGAAACAATTCCTCTCCCAAGGTTCTTGAATGCTGCCCCATGCTCCAATTGCGCCTCTCATTCGCATCTCCGCCTCCAATTTCGTAGTCCATCATCCTCTCCAACCCAAAAAGGGTAAAATCTCCATGGATGAAGAAGGAGACCCAAGAAGGAGAAGGGAGAGTTTCCCAACACCCTTAATAGCCTCAAAGAGTCTCTCCCAAGCACTCAAGGTGTTTCTATTTGTGAAAAATGAGGAATCCCTTAATACTATAGTAGAAACATGATTAAATAACCATATTCGTGTATTAGGGGTCGATATTCTCGCCTAGCGGCTTCATACTCACCTAGTGAGGCATAAAATCAACGTTCTCAGACATGTAACTCGCTGGGCGAGCCATATTTTCGCCTAACGACTCGAATACTGCAGCTCTGGTCTGTCATTTTCGCCCAACGAGCCACCAGTTCGCCCAACGAGTGATCCTAGAGCCCATTGGTCATTTTTTGGCCTTCCAAGGGTGGTCCAAGGCAGTATATACATAAAAGTGAGTCCTTTCTCCATGTTTGCAGTGTTGGACTTGATCTCGGCACCCCTCGACATAGGTATTTGTGTAAAAGTCAATTTTTTATGTCCATTCATTCTTCCTTGAGTTTCAGCTTGTTTTCCTCCACCAGAATTGCTTCCTATTGTTTTATTTCATACACTCATAATAGAGATTAAAAGTAAAAAATTATAAAACAACTAAAATACGAAACAATGCAAAAACAACATAAACTAGAGGATTAAACAAGATAAAAGTTAGTAGGAGTTGATTTTATTCACGAAACTTAACATCAATAAAATGTAGAAAACAACGTTATTATTGACCCACTTTGACAACTCTAATTTTATTAGCCCACTAAATGAAGGGCAGAAAAAATGATCAAAGTGTATTTGGTCATACTATAATTGACTCCTAAATACAAGACATTCAACTCGAAAAAGTCAAACTAAGGATGTCAATAAAATTTGTACCTGTGGGTATTCGTAGATAAAACTCATAACAAGTACGAAATAGATATTATAAATTGGTACCTGTAGGTAACAGATATAGATATTTTTTATATTCATATGTTAATGGGGTGGGTATGGTATCATAGTATCTCTACCCTTAGATATCTATAACACGCTAAACTATAATTTACCAAAATACCCTTATATATATATATATATATATATATATATATATATATATATATATAATTAACAACAATGTGAATTGTTAGTTTTTTTATTTGTTTATTTTTCAGGAATCAATCGAACAAAGTGAGTTTGTTGATCCAAACACTAGTTAAAGAACTTATATATTCTGTTGAACGTGATTTAATATTTACTATTATTATTTTATTTGGACTTGTATGAATATGAGTTTATTTGGATTTTGTTTGAAACTTCTGATAGTCTATTTAGACCTTCTATCAATTCTTTAATCTAACTAATTTGGCTCATACTTGGCATCAAACTGGCACTACTTGGACCTTCTTCCTAGTCTAGGATGACTTGATTCTTTGACTGAATCAACTTGATTTTCGACTTGGATCGACTCGACTCAATTATCAACATGATCGACTATTTTTACTTTTGTTACCGTTTTGAGCTTGTGAAACTTTTCTTACAAGAGTTTTTTCATCACGTTTTTTTTTTGGCTCGGATTCATGTATACCGAGTCCTATCTATATATAGATCAAGCCAAAAGTGACAATTCTACGTTCTGTACACATAATATTTAAACAAAATTATCTTAAAACGAAATTCAATTACTTTATTTAAATAAAATATTTAAAACATGATGAAAATTTAATTACAATTTATTTAAATATCATAAATCTCTTTTGTATAAATATGAGAACGGGAAGAAAGGAAAACGTACCACACTTCACAGAAGAAGGTTGAAAAACAGAGAACGGGGAGAGTCATGGGAAGTGCTTCATTAGTCTTCGCTGCAGTTGCCAGAAGGTATCTCAACCCAAAATCCCTTCACCATTTTCTTTTTTGATATATTGAAACCAATTATCCATCATTACTGTGATTTGATTTGTTAAACACAATTTGGGAAACAGATTAGAAGGGAAGGTGGCGTTGATCACAGGTGGAGCAAGTGGCATAGGGGAGAGTACGGCGAGACTCTTGGCCAAACATGGAGCCAAAGTAGTGATCGCCGATATCCAAGACGAGTTAGGTCACTCAGTTTCCAAGGATATAGACTCCTCCATCTACGTTCACTGCGACGTCACAAAAGAGGAACACGTGGAACGTGCCGTGGACACCGCCGTTTCTAGGTTCGGGAAACTAGACATCATGCATAACAACGCAGGGACCATAGGAGCGTGGAACCCCAGCATTATGCACAACAAAAAGTCCGATTTCGAGGAGGTTATTAACGTCAACTTGGTCGGTGCCTTCCTCGGAATGAAACATGCGGCGAGGGTAATGGCCCCTTTTCGACGTGGCAGCATAATCGCCACCGCGAGCGTGTCTGGCCGCTTAGGTGGCGTGGCTTCGCACGCTTACACGTGCTCGAAGCATGGCATTGTGGGACTGGTGCGAAACGCTGCAGTGGAGCTTGGACCCTTGGGAATACGTGTGAATTGTGTGTCTCCTTACGCGGTTCCGACGCCGATGAGTAGGAATTTTCTGAACACCGATGATGAGGGGATTGCTGCACTCTATTCCAATCTGAAAGGTGTTACTCTGAAAGCCCAAGATGTGGCTGAAGCTGTGGTTTACTTGGCGAGTGATGAGTCAAAGTATGTTAGTGGGCATGACCTTGTTGTCGATGGAGGCTTCAGTGTGATGAATGCTGGTTTGTGTGCGTTTGGGTCATCTGTGTAGAGCTTTTTTGTGGTTTTGGTTGTTCAATCGTTGTGTTGAATAACATTCACCAGCATACTTCATTAAGTTGTGGTTGTAATGGTGCTGAAAGTGATTGAGGGTAAGCCTGCTTTGTCTTCTTATTAATATGTTTGTGTCCTTTGACTACTACAACACATGGTGATTACTTTTATAGTAAAAACAAAACAAAAAAACAACGATGAAAAACGTTATTTGACAACGTTACTACCTTTTATATTGAATAAAGTACGAAATCAACTTGTCCCTTAGGGCATCAACTTGATCAACTTGAATCTTTTAACCTAAGCATACTCAAAATGATTCTTTCTAAAAACTTTTATATATGAATATCATTCAAAAAATCACTCTTAAGTTTCTTTTATAATTGATTTAGTATGAAGTTGAACATATATATAAAAATTTAAAATACGCATCATTATTCAACCATACTTATAAGTCATGGATCATTGATTTATGCGATTATCCTATAAACGTGATTGGGTCACCAAGCAGATGCAAACCAAATTTAATTTGTTTTATCCATTTAATAATAATATATATATTGAAAAGTCTCTTATTTAATTTCAAAATTATCTTTAAATATAATTTTTTTCCCCTAAGATATTTGTGTATTCACGTATGCAACCACCCAAGACTCACATATCCCACATGCACACACATAACAGGTTTTTCACTCATTTATTGTGCCTTTTTATTTCATTACATGTCTTTGTATAAGTCGTGGTCCTAGGAAGCGACTTCATAATAATCATAATAAATGTCATATGCTATAACACGACATGCTCATAAAATAAAAAATAGTGTACCAAGGACACAACTTTCCTTTGAAGTTGTGGACCCTATGCACAAGTTGCAATTTGTTTTTTTATATCACAAGTCATGTGTTGTGGACACAAATTGTGCACAACTGGATGAAGCCATTGCCATTAGAGATGACTTTCCATTTTTAATTTCTATTTGAAAGTCAAGATGGAGAACACATATTTGGTTGTATGGAAGTCGTGATAAATGGATACAACTTTTGTTTTGTTATCATTTTTTAAATAAGGATGTGTGATAGTCGATGGATATACGACACAACTACAAAACAATTATTTATTATCTTCCAAATATTTTTTGTTTATTATCTTTGTCTTTTATTTCTTCTTTATTGTCTCTCTTACAAACACGAAAAAAAACTTAAAGCTCATTAAAAATTGATGAAGAAAAGTTGAAATGGACCAGAAATATGTACGAGGGAGGGAAAAGAAAAAAAAAATTATAAAATGGAGATTGTTGGATAAAAACAAGTAAAGTGAAAGTTAAATTTTTATATTATTTGATTTTATTTTTAATTTATATAAGTAATATTAATTTTAAAAACTCATTATTATCTTTTTTCTATAATTTGTTTTTTAATAAATACTTATGGAGAAGTTCATATGTAGATACACCATCTATGTAGGACTAAGATGCCAAATTTGTGGGTAATTGAATTGTGTATGATAGATTTTGGAGAATAAATTGACTATACATGAGATGGATTGTAGCTTTGTTGGATACCCACTACATATCACACATCTTCTTTTAAAAAAAAAAATAACAAAGGAGAAGTTGGTCCAATGATCACAACTTTTATCCAACAAAAAACGTGTATTCAAGTCACGACTCTTAATTAGAAATTAAAAGTTGAAAGTCATCCTCGAATGCCAGGACTTCAAAGGAAAGTCACTCCCAATATTTTTTAATTTTTTGAGCATGTCGTTGCCAGAACACATGATTTCTATTATGACTATTATGAAGTCGCTTCATGAGACCACGGCTTACATCAAGATCCATAATAAAATAAAAATTTACCCATTTTGGTACTTTACCCAAAAGAGTACACCATATGGATAAAAAAATTCACACATCACACATATGCATGCACACGCAACACAGTACATCGAGACACAACAATTATACATTAATCTCACTACGGTAATCCAATGAAAAACAAATTTTTGAAGCAATAAGAAAAGTAAAACCTATAAGCAAAAAGAAAGCATAAATGACAAATAAAAGTTAATGCAATATTTGTATACTACTTAAGAAGTTAAAGGCGTTTTAGTAATTCAAAAATAAAATAATTATATTGCTAGAAAAAATATATTTAGCATAGGCCAAAAACCGAAGCTAAATAGCAAATATATTTAATGTCGACTTTGTAGCACACGTGTATGAGACATTAAAACTATAAACATCAATTCTTTTTAGCTCAACTTTTGAATACTAATTCTAACTAGTGTCAACTTAACCGATACTAAGTTATCACTAGTTTTTAAATGAATTTTTTACTTCAAACCTTTTAATGTCAGTTTGATTAATGCTTAGACGTTTTTATTTTAAGAATTTTGTATTGACTTGGTCGACACTAATGACAATAACTTTTAAAAAAATCAACACCTTCATGTTCAAATAATGTAAACGATGAAATTAAATAAATAATTATAACGAATTAAGAAGATGAGTGTAGATGAAATATGAATGTCGATGAAGGATGAGTATGAATAAAGGAGATGATTAGGAGAAGAATGAGGATGATGGAAATGTGTGTGAATGAAAAAGATGAGTGAGGATGGAGATGAATGTGAAAAGGAGATGAGTGTGGATGAAAGATGAAGAGATTTAAAAATTTGAATGAAGAATGAGTGTACTGAGATTTATATAGAAAGTGAAAGAAAAAAATTTCGAGTGAAGAGATTTAAATTAAAAATAATCTATGAATGATAATCATTACAAAGAATCCCGAGAATTTAAAATATAAAAATTAGCGAAGTTGTTTCTAACTTAAATAAATATAAAAATTAAAAAATATAAAATTAACGACTTTATTTTCATATCAAACGTCAAACATGTTGACTTTATAGTATGTTATATAT
>Ga0214545_1001202_pt1 | contig 47471 bp, 24 predicted proteins | sample CNSS4metaG_FD_160064 | JGI IMG/M metagenome (GOLD analysis project Ga0214545, IMG submission 160064) | Root nodule microbial communities from cowpea collected in UCLA plant growth center, Los Angeles, California, USA - CNSS4 | ecosystem: Host-associated > Plants > Roots > Nodule | place: USA... | reverse complement strand
TAATCTGTTTTTTTTATATATATATATATATATATATATATATATATATATATATACATATATATATATATATACATATATATATATATATATATATATGTATATATGTATATGTATACATATACATATATACATATACATATACATATATATATATATATATGTATATATATATATATAAAAAAAATAATTACATTTTATCAAATATTAACCGGTAAGAACTTGAAAATTAAAAAACAATAGTGCTCTTTTTTTTATATTATAGTTGCTAATATATTTTCTTGGTCCATGTTTTTATTTTAAAATTTCAAATAGGTTTTAAGATTTTTTTTAGTCTCAATTAGGTTTATATTTTTGAAAAGCGTAACAATTAGGTCTAATTCGTTAGTATGGTGTTAACGATGTTAAAGATGTGTCACTTGTCAGCTAATATTTTTTTTTTAAATTATTCATACCATGTGTCATGTCAATATTGTGTCACGTGTCAAGTTAGTAAGGTGACACGTGTCAAGTCATTATCTGAATCTCAATTTAGTTTATATATTTATTATTTTAATTACATTTCAGTCCATTTGTTTTTAATTTTCAATTTTATCCTCTCAAATTGAGAATAAATTTAAATTTTATATAAATATCATAATGATATTTTTATTATAAGTAATATTTTTATGACATATTTTTAACGATAGTAAGTTTATTTAAATTTAAATTTTATATTGAACTCTATTTATTTATTTTAAAATTTTAAATATATTTATTTTAATTTTTACAAAATTGTTTGAAAATTAATATTTAAATTTATAAAATTGTTATTTTTAAACCAACTCTAACATTTATATATAAATTATTTAAAACAATTTTGTAACAAGTTAAAATAAATATTTTAAAAATTTTAAAAAAAATATAAGCAAAGTTTAATGTAAAATATAAATTTAAATAAACTTAATATTGTTAAAATGTTTAATAAAAATATAATTATGAAATTTATATAAAATTTAAATTTGGTCTTAATTTGGAGGGGGTGAAATTGGAAAAGTTTTAAAAAAATTATGGACCGAAATAAAATTAAAATAACAAATATATGGATCAAATAGAGATTCAGATAATGACTTGACATATGTGACCTTACTGATTTGACACGTGACATAATACTGACGTGACATATGACATAAATAATTTTTAAAAAAAATAAAAATTCAAAAAAGTTCAAAAAAAATAAAAGAAATGAGGAGCTAACGTGACAGATCCTTTAACACCTTAACACCTGTTAACACTATACTGAAAAACACATTTTAAAAAATATGGACCTAATTGAGACAAAAAAAAAGTGAACCAATAAAATATTTTAACCTATTATATTATTATATTAGTTATTTTAGCACACCTCCGAAAAATTCATGGAAGGAATGGCAAGGATGGGCATTCTCAAACACATGCGTCATATGATGTTCTTTTGATTTTTCTAATGCAAATGTCAAACACGTGCTCCAATCACACTCACACATAATACTTGTGTTTAAATGTATCTTCCAATAAAGTTTTTTCAATATCACTAACCATGCACGGAAGTGAGCATTATTAATTGCTCTCCTTAACACCTTCAAAAATGGCCGATAAGTATTGTCGTGTTGAATTGTTTTCAAGCACATCACACGAAATCTATGAAAAATCTATAAGAAACCTATAATCTTTTCTCCTGTTTATATTTAAAGAGATGCGCTTAAGACTTGGTGGAAATGTGTACTTATAGTTTACATTCAATATTGAAAAATTCATTGTAGCATCCCTAGTCCATGACCTAAAGACACATCAATATTAGAGTAAAAAGATCTTTTATGTTTAGTATTTAAAATTAATTATATTTGTTAAGAGTATGGTGATAAATTTACTTTGGATTTAGTAAGATTTGACATAAAAATTTTACATTCTTTTAAAAAAATTAATAGGTTTGGACTTACCAAAATACAAATAAGAGAGCGAAAAACTAAATTAAGGAAAAAACATGCACGCTTACCAAAAGAGCCATCCAAATTATAAATAGCAACTTCTATTCTATTTACATGTAAATAATTAGTTCAATATAGTAAGTATTAATATATTTCATTTTTAATATAATAAAAAAAATTACATTTTAAATAAGAAATAACAATTTATTTAATTTTGTTTGGACTTTATTAATGAATAAGGAAATTAAATCTATATTTAGTCTTTAATAATTGTCATGTATATTTATTAAAAAAATAAATTAACTAAACATATGTAACTATATATTTAATTACCTTAATTATTAACCAGATCCAAATAAAATGAATGAAATTAAATTTTTTACACTAAGACTGGATTTGTTTTTCTTCTTAGTGTAGTAATATGTTGATATTGTGGGATATATAAAACTAGAGAAGAGATTCAAAATGAAAGTCCAAGAATTTATGAAGTTTCAACAACACATGACCCAAGGATTTACGAACATTTAATGTTGCTAGGTAAATGCAAAACAATTGTTCATGTTGTAGTGGTGGTATTGTTGTTTTTATCACAATAGTTTAAACCAGTCACCGAGACGAACCAATGGCTGTATACCAAAGTTATTTTTTTTAAGGATAATTCATTAGAAAGATATTACATAAATGTGATATAAGTCTAACCCCTATAAAAAAATTAACATCATTTCTAACCAAAAACCTAAAAACAATAATTGTTTTCTTTTATACGGTGTTTAACTTTTTTCTTTTTATCTAATATGAGACTTAAACTCATACATTATAGTAAAAACTTGTTGACTTAAAATGTTAATTATTATGAGCGTAAAATCACATTTTAGATTTATCATATCTACATGACATAATTTCAAACTCGTGCAAATATATTGATATAAACTATTTTTTTAAGACGTTTATGTTTGCATTCTTTTAAAAAAAATTATCCAAACAATATTGGTAATATATTGAAATGGTTAAATATATTTTTTGTCTCTTAACTTTAACTGAAAATTATAATTAGTTCATCTTTGAAATTTGGCCTAATTTAATTCTTTAATTTTAGAAATACGCGAATTTAGTCAATGTAACCAAATTTTATTACGTTTATTTAACGTTTCAAATGTGTTTTATAATAAGATATGAGTTAGTTAAATCGTTTCATGTATTTTTGCTTTGATGTTAACTAAAAAATGGATTTGGAACGTCAAATAAATTTAACAAAATTTGGTTAAAAATACTAAATTCACACATTTCTAAATACAAGAACGAAATTGGTCCATAATTTTGAAAAGAGACTAATTTCAATTTTTACCGAAAGTTAATCGACCAAAAAGATATTAAACCCTATTTTGAAAACTAGTTTTTAGGAATCAAGTTTTTAAACTAAATTTTTAAATTTAGGACATTGTATTTCAAATTTAGTTTATGGGATGCTAACGCAGTTGAAAACCCAATTTCAGGAAAAGAAACAAAAAAGTATAGACTAACCTTTCGTTAAAATAAATAAACTTCGATGATAATGCATAGTAAAGGTGGAACACAACGAGAGGTGCAATGTTCAAAAAAAATAATGATAATTTAACCCACTTTTTTTGGCTCACCACTTCAATCATCATTAGATCATCACACCACACCACTGAAAAAAATAGAAATACATGATCTAATAGTGATTGAAATAGTGAATTAAAAGTAGGTCAAAAAATGTGGATTAAAATATCATTATCCTCTAAATAAATACAAAAAAAAAAGGTTGAGACAAAAATATTTAAAAAGTTTAGAATAATGCAATAGAAAGTTTTTTCAATATAATTTATTTTACTTATTATATCATTTATTAGTAAAAAATACATAGTTATTAATAATAATAATTTTTTTTACCAATTTTTTATTATATACATTATGCCACTACTTATGTTCTTCATTAATCTTTTTATTAATTCAATATAAAATTTATATTATTAATTACTTTAGTAATTATTATAATGTTTAATCTTATTTTTTTTTATTAAAAAAAGTGGACACAAGTGCTTATGTATTAGTGGTGATATGGTGTAATTGTATTTTACAATAAAATTAAACAAAATATAACATTTTTTAAAATAAATTTTTAGAGGATATGATAAGATATGTAATCTTGTTATAGGTTTATATATATATATATATATATATATATATATATATATATATATATATATATATATATATATATATATATATATATATATATAATTTTAGTAAGTGATCTCTAAATCTAATTGATCATATATTTTAGAAGATGCATGATCTTTAGGTATGACAAAGCAGACAAAGTTTGTTTGATAGAAAAACAACGAAGAAGAAAGAAGGAATGTAGTTGTAATTATTTCTCCAAATTAGTTGACTTTGAAATGAGAAGGAAGACCGAAAAAACATAGAAGAAAAAAAAGAATAAGGAATGCAACCTTGGTTTTCCCAACCAATTTACTCTCTGAAAAGAGAAAGAATACTAAAAAAGTTGAGAAGAACAAACAAGAGATGCATATGATTTATGTGGAGTGTGGATAAAACTAAGTTTTTATATGTTAAACGCGATGATGGATTGAAGAACTATGTAAATTAAATCAACATAGATTCGTGGGTTCAAAATTTTGACATGTTCTAAATGTTGATTAGGGATGACAATTTGGGCCGGACCCGTCGGGTCGGCCCACAGGTCCGCAAAAAAAAACGCGGGACGGGTTAGAAGAGTGAACCCATAGGTCCACAGTGGTCCAGCCCGCAGTGGTCCGACCCGCAGTGGCCCAGCCCGTAGTGGCCCATGACCCGCACGGGCTGGCCCACGAACCACGCGGGTTGGCCCGTTGGCCCGCGTACTAGACTTTAGCTTAGGGTTTAAGTGACTTCACAGTGTCTGTGTCACAACCACCACAGTTCGATTTTCACACAACACTGATCTAGTCACGACTCACGACCACCACACTTCATCTGAACTTCCGATCTGCAGCCACTATTCCAGTACTCATCCACCATCGAATTGCACGTTGCTGTCCACCGCACCAGAGCATTGCGTCAAATTTCTTCTCTCTTGCTGCTTCCATCGTTGCAGACTCGCAGTGATTTTTCTTATCTCTTCTCTCCCTGCTGCCTCCATCGCACTGTCGTGACGAGTTGGTGCCTCCATGTCCAACCCATTTTACCATCTCTAATTAGAGTATTGATGATATAGATTTTGTTTTGCTAGAATAATAATAAAGTTTGACTTAATTTTATTGAAACTCAAATATTTTTATCATTTAAAAAAATGATATCTCTAATTACAAGTAAATACATAGGTCCAAATACAAAAAATAAACACAAATAAAAATAGAAAAATAATGAATCAGTCAACGAAATATAATAATTTCAGTTTGACCCGACCTCCTTTTATGAGATGTCCATTTAACTATTCTTAATAATCATGAAGTTATCTTCTCACACCATTAAACATAAAAGTAATTTAATAGTGAATGATACCATAAAAGCAATAAATATAGTTGTAATAAATTTGATATAAAAAATAAATTTTAAATATAGCTCACATCCTATAAAATTTATTTTACTAGTTAAAAGTTATATTCCAATAACTTGGTTATATTTTTAGACGAATCTTACAAAAAATTAATAAATTATATCAATAACGTTTTATCAATTATATATATATATATATATATATATATATATATATTTAAATCGCAAATTTTAAGATTCGATCTAGCATAATATAAACGTGAGATATATGTTAATTGAATATCATATATTATTTTTAAGTTTGTGGTAGAATAATTTAAGTTGTTCAAAAGTTTGAATATACTTTCAGAAATGTCATTAAATCAGTATCTATGTTTTGAATTGCTTGGAATTGTTAGTTTTGTTGACATGATGGGTAACTACCATTAATAAGTTTTGGGTTTTGTTGGAAACAATTTCAAAAGTATACGATTTCTTTTTTTCTTTTTTTTTTCAATTCTCCAACCACTTGCTCCAAGTTTTGTTTTGTACAAGACTTTTAATTTCAACAAGTCCTCGGAATCATACTCAGCAAACTACACATATTTATATTTATATACATACATATATATATATATATATTAGTATATTTTAAGTAATAGATAATAATAACGGAGTAGGAACAAAATATGAAGTTTACTGTATGCTTTTCAACTCATCAAATAAATTTGTTTCTCTTAAATTTTGGGTCATTCTCATCATTAAAGTCTTCTACGTTCTTGCTAGCACGGTCAAAGTATTATAGATTTCAAATTATGACATTTTTAAGGATAATTACATGAATTCTCTGAAATGTTTGGCACATTCTCTGTCTTTATTCAAATTGTGAATAGATGTTTCTTCTGGGAATGATTCAATGGAAAGTTATATGAATGGCAATAAAAACTAAACTAATACCAATATATAAAAATTAAAACAGTGTAATAACAAAATTTCATATTAACAAACACAATGATAAGTAATTCGAACCAAAGTAATAATATGTAGATGTACACTGTATCTTTACGGAAATGTTAACATATTTTAACCTTAAAAAGATTATTTTTAAAAGGTTACATATTAGTTAATTTGGACCCTGGTAATGTGGATTAGTTTAACTAAACCGTGATTAATATAATGACAATAGGCTTTGTCAAAATTATTTAAAGTAATTAAATCTTTGATATTATTTTTTTTTTGTTCACAAGAACATTTTACTAGTGATTGAAAATAATCATAAGAATATATAATCATTATTTAGTGTCTTGTTAGTGTAAGAGTTAGAACTTTAGTACTAATAATCATTGGGGCTAAGAATGTTCTTATTATTAACTTAATCTAATTTAATTTTCTTACAAAATAGTATTAGTCCGTTTTTATGGGTGCATATGTTTTTAATATTAACAATATCTCAAAATTAATCTTATTATATAGGTTTAACACTAAGACGACAATGTGGGACGTTCATGTGGGTCAGTTTGCAAATTCGCAAAAGAAAACGTGGATCAGTTGAATTTGTGAATCCATTTGTTCGTTTTGATCCATTCTGCATAACCTGTAGTTTATAGAAGCTAATAATGGAATGAGATAGATTGACGTGCATAATCCGTTTAAAATTTAGTTTTAAAAATTATTATTAGTCACATTAAAAATCAAAATTTTAAAAGTACAATAGCTATTTTATTTTGAACAAGTACTTTATTAATTACATTTAAACTACATTTTTTCTTTTTCTGAATATAACGCATCATCTTGTTAATCTAAAACAAAATTAAAAAATAAACAATCCTTGACCAATAAACTTTTACATCAAATATTATGTGAGACGTATTAAAAAATTAATTCATATTTTTTATGCAAGATAGACTAATACAATTCTTTTTTACATAGCAAATACAAAGCAAACCAAAACGAAATATCAACATGCATTTCCATCCCTATTTAAAATATTTTAAGTTCCTACTCGTGTATGGCTTTGTCCGTTTTTTAATCTTTATTACGTAATTTGTTAGTGTTAAATTCTTGATACTTTTTTTTAGTACTTATAATTAAAATAAATTTAGTACAATGCTAAAGATGAAAAAAATAGTAGTTAATATATTTAAATTAAAAAACCGTTTCAAATTAATATAGTTAAGGTTAAAAAACTATTTTAAAAAATATATTAATATTCAATATAAAAAGTAATTATATGTATTATTTTTTCTTTTCTATTCAATAACTTTCTTTTAATATTGTTTACTAATTAACCACAAAACTTAATCATGAAACATTGTTTAAATGAATCATTAACCATTTATTAATTAACATGTTGTATCTGAATATAGGAAGTTGTTTCATGATTGAGTGATACTAAAAGAATTTGTTTTATCTTTAAGCCATTGTCTCCTATTCTTTTTCAAATAAATACAAAGTAATTGTAATGTATTATTCTCTACCACCTTTTATAGTGAATTTAAGAACTTTAAAGAAAAGTTATATGTCAACAGTGAAACGTACTTTTTACTGTTATTTCATCTTATAAATTAACACATATTACAAGTTGTTGATTCTTATAGTAATTAATTATCTCATTTATTTAAAAAATTGATTTTATGTGTTTTAGTATAACTTACAAGTATCAGAATATATATATATATATATATATATATATATATATATATATATATATATATATATATATATATAAAAGTTGCAGGCATTATTATCAGTTCTTGAGTCATGAATTCGTCAGCCATGTTCGTCACTATACTTTGTTGTAAGGCAATGAAACCATAACCTGACGTAGCACTTTTTGGATATAATACAATATATAGTATAAATCCTCTACAATTTTTTTTTTCTGAATTATATTAGCTTCCAACTTTTTAAATTTAATACAACTTTCTACTGTTTACAAAATTTAACTTTTTGGTTAAATATAGTTCTGAGTCATTTTTTCAGTTTGAATGGTCAATTTTGGTTTACTATTTTAAAATGTAACTATTGTACTTATTTTTTTCATTACAATTTTTTCCATTCTGATTTGATAATTTATGCTAGAATTCAATTGAACTAAAATAAAGATACGAAACATGTCTGAAATGCAATATCGGATGAAATCGATGGATTATTTTAAAATATAAAAAATTAAGTATTTATATTTCAACGTTTAAAAGTAAAACTACACAGAGAAAAAAAAATGTAGAAAATGAAAGTTGTTTTATACTTTTTGGATAAAAATATTCATACAGAAATCTAGTAATCACAGCTAATTATTAATTTTTTTTTATATGCAAACAGACACATATTAACTTCCAATTGTATAATAATCACACAAAAATATTTTTGCTTTTACTTTATTGCTTACTGTTCTTTCTATGGGCTTCATTTTCGGCGAAAGTAGAATGAGTGAAAAAGCAAAACCATGTAGGAAGCATGATTATTTAATATATTCATTGCATGCGTAGAAATAATAATAATTATAATAAATTAAAAGAAAGCATTCGAACGCCATGAAAACGACGTATTATGGACAAATGCATATTAACAACATCGTCATCGTTAAGCAACAACAACGACAAGAGAACATTGGATTCGACACTATTGTCGAAAATATTTCTATTTTCTTTATTATTCGTACGATTACATTTTATTTTAATTTTCTCTTTATCTCTCTTTCTCATATCCTATCCACCCAATTTTCCTTTAAAGATTATATAAAAGTGAATTCGATATAATTACTATGTATAAAGTAAAATAAATAAAGAAAAATATTAGATCAAATCAACCCCTCTTAAAGATATAATTACTAATTTGAATATTAAAGTAAACAACTACAATTGAAGTACACTTTACAATATCAATTTCAAGATTCACAATATATTTAACTATTCTTCAAAATATTTTGTACATTAAAGCTATGTTTAAAACTTACACATTTAATTTTTATTTTGCCTTATACAAGAATATGTCACATCATGTTAAGAAATATTGTATTTCAATTTGGTCCGGTTCCAACAAATTTTCAGTTTTTTTTTTTTTTTTCTTTTTTCACCTTAGTTAAATTCAGATCGAAGTAGGTAAAACCTTGGTCTATATAACAAATGAATAGAGGGAGCAGATTCAATTGTTGTGAAGAAAGAAAGTGGTGGTGGCAGAGTGGAGGCATGAGTGGAAACAACGGCGCTGGAAACGGGTCGGGTCAGGGTCCTCCGGTGAGGAGGCCGCATCCCGCCACTTCATTCGGGAACCTTCCGGCCAACCGAGCGGAAACCAGAAAAACGATCATAATGAGTATCTTCAAGTCCGATTCTTCTTCTTCATCATCTTCCTGAACCTTTTTTTCTGTTATCTCTCTTTTTTTTTTCTTTTTGTTTTTTTATATTCCTTCATTTAACTGTTGTGCTTCAGTTTCCACTACTCATGTAAAATATAATCTCTCAATGTATAATAAAATAATCTTTTTTTTTTCTTTTCCTAGTATGTTGTTGATGATCCTTGATGAAATCAGTGTTGTTGTGAATATCATAATATATCATTAATTGGTATGAACTGTGATTTGAATGCCACCGTAGCAAATCTCTGTATCATTGCAGAAACTATTGAAAGAACTCAATAAACCTCATCTGGTTCTTCTACAAGGTTTTGTACCTGTTTGTCTTTTGCAAGAGACAACATGTGTTGTGATTTTCAAATCCTGTCAAAACAGTGATTTTTATTACACTCTATCAACAACTTTATCCTATGCTTGTGGGTCTCAGGTTTCTGTCTTTTTATGGTATTTTTTGAATAGGTATCAGACCTGTGATAGTCTTCATGGTTTTGTGCACATGTTAAGGATTAAATATTTAATTATATATAAGAATAATTATCATCAATTATATCATATACCAAAGTGTGTGGACATAAACATATAAATTATAATGAACTATATCGTACCATAGTTTGCTGAGTATAGTAGTCCTAACGTATTTATCCATATTGGTCATAACTTGGAGACTGACCTTATGTATGCAATACCTGTCTTTGTCCTTAAAAGGCAAATTTGTTTAAAAAATATGTTTTTGACACGTTTGTTCTTTTAAAATTTCTAACACAGAAAAGTGATAAAATGGTATTTTTATAAGTTAAAATTAACATTTGGATAAAATTAATTCGTAACAATCTTTTTGTATATTTTTTTCTGGAATTCTTTTAACTTATATATAAGTTAATTCTCTTAATTCAGAAAAAAACTCATATGATCTTTTATATCATAATATCAATTATAGGCACACGCATGCCTATCGCTTGTCTGTTTTTTCCTTTCCACAGACAATCAAATTGTCTTTGTCCCACGAGTGTTCTTGCACTTTATCTAGATTCCTAAATACTTTGAGGAGTTTTTTTTTTTTTTCTCTCTCTCTCTCTTATTTAGAAGAAAAATCACAATCCATCTTGGTAATATTCATGTTGTTTAGAGTAAACCAGGTTTAAGCTCCAAAAATAACAAGATTCAAGCACAAAGAATCTCAACGACAAGCAACTTGCATGTGTGTGTTCACATACAGTTGAATAAATAAGGAGAAGAAACTTTTACGGAAGAACATATTTTAGTGTAAAGTGAAAATTGGAAAAAAATTAGTTCGAATGATAAAAAATTATAGCATGCGATGAAAAAGAAAAGATAATGTAAAATATTAAGGACAATCAATTGAGAGAAATTTGATTGAGAGAGAAGGGGTGGTGGGGCGAAGGGTCACACTCTCTTGGGGTAAGCAAATGAAGTCGAACACGTCTTAATTGGTCAAATACAAAAGAGAATTCACTGTCACACGTGTTAGTTCATTCAAAAATAATAGAACTGCACATGATGAATATGTCAAGAGAGGCAATTGGCGTTAAATATGAACATCTCTGACGTTTCTTTCTGTTAACTCAACATTTCAATCAAAACTTAACAACTGCCGCAACATTAACTTATCTTTCTTTTTCTTGTTATTGTATTTTGTGGATAGTTTTTATTTTTTTATTTGGTTGGTGTTTTGGTGTGTAATTTTATAGGGATATTTAGGATCAAACTATTTTCTTGCATTTTATGCCTATCTTAACAAAGCAATAAGATGGAAAATATTAGTTCAAGTTATAACCGATTAAAGCATGTGGTGAAAAAGAAAAGATAGGGTAAAAAGGTTAAAAACAATTATTTGAGAGGAATTTAATGTAGGGATTGAAAACGTGCCAAAATAAAGAAGACTACAACATCTTTGAAAAATAATGAAAACCATAAGAAATGACCCCATTTAAGACGGAAGTCTGAAATTTGTGGGGTAGATATTCAAGCACTTCCGAATTCAATGACCATAAACATTTTCGTTTGAACACAAACACAAATACACTGTACATACGAATCTCTCTGTACATCTTATGGAGGAGATTTTACAGGTTCATTAGATTTCTTATACAGGTAATAGCGGAAATATAAAACATGAATGATTTGATGTGTTAAGAAATGCCCAATTCAAGTGAATAGTCTCAGGCGAGTTGTAATTGGTTGCCGGCACATAGGGCATGAAGATAATGTCACGCCACACTCCTTGCAAGTCTGTCAAAAGCAAAAATGCAAATAATTAAGACATATCTTCACATGTTCCTCAAACAAAAAACTTTTCAACTTAAAATTCCTTTAAACATAAGCATTAAACATGAAACCAAAACATTAACATTGACATTAGCATAAAGTAAAAAAAAAAAAGGATTATCAATCATAAATAGTTAAAACCATATGTCACATAAACATTAGAATTGAGTGAGTTCATTACAGAAACTTACTGTATGACCGCATCCAAAAGCCATGTCCTTCGGATTGGTTAAGCAAATAGGGCATGCCTAAAGCAAGAAACACATTTATCTTGTAAGCATAATTTGATTTTAAAATGAACCTAATGCAGGAGAAAGACACCTCAATCGGGTACAGGAAGCATACTGATTCTACCGTAGCTGGAGCTGATGGCTCAACTGATTCAAATTTTGGAACTGCTAGAACTGCATTGTCACGATCTATTACTTCTTTAGGCGGAGGAAAAGGCCTTTTACGTTGATAGCTAATTGACTTTTCACTGCACCAGAATAATTTGAGATCCGTATCCTTGAATATAATTTAGAATTATTATCACACCTGTATTTCATTACTTACTTTGCAAGTGGTAGGTTTTGGGTTATCCGGTATTGAATTGGAATTTCCATAAGGGCAGCAAGTGCAAATGCTGCTTCCTTCTTTGATGCATCTCTGTTCTCAGACATGATCTTTGTGAAATTCACAAACTGAAGGGGAAAGAAGGAATATAAAGTGAATAACAAGTCCATATTATAATAATAATAGTATTTAGTAGTAGCAGTAGTAATAAAAACTCAAATCTTAAACGGTTTACAACTAAAGGTGGGTATTCTAAAATATGGAACACTTAAGATTTTACAGTCTTTTTCTACTATTAAGCAGTCATTTCAAACTGATTATCTTCAATTCACATACTAATGCTATGTTTAAATATATCAGTACAATTTCTTCACAATGTCTGGATTTTAAATACTTGTTAGAAAGAGAATTTTGACCTAATTCAACCGTATAAAACTGGTCTGTACCTGCTTATACACTATAATTTGATTATATGTCAAGTAGTCCAGCAGTACTGTTTCTTTTCAATTGTAATGGGTTATATATGTTTTCTGTGACTTATTTACCCAAGTATGTTTTTATGACTTTTCTTTGATACTAAGTAGTTTGTTAGCTTCATCTTGAGGGGATATGTCAGAATATTAACGTGTCCCATGTAAAAGAGTATTATTGTTTTTATTGTGTCAGTACATAGTCAGTGTTGTCGGGTGGGACATTTATTAGTTGTAAAATAATTTGTACTCGACCTAGATTATAGGTAGAGAGAGGGGCATAAGACCCATATTATATTCAGAATCTAGTTATAAGTATTTCTATACCCTTAGCAGTCCCCTAAAATTTAAATAATACTAAACACTAATTACAAACTCGCGAAAAATGAACACATAGTCGGATCATACATCAGTCAAATACCTGAAAGTTGTCAAATAAGCGCTGAGTAATGCTATCATCGAAGTGCTGCATTTCATCCCATGGACCATCTCCAACTCCAACCAAAATAATTGAGAGGGGATGGTGACTGACGAATGATGGTCAGAATAGCTCCATATTAAAGACAGATTCCAAGAACAGTAGCAAAAGAAATTGATTTACCTTGCAGCAACAATGGAATTAATAGTTGCTTGTTCTTGTGGACTAAACTTTCCATGTGGTGTGCCTGAATTTCTAGTAACCTGTAGAAAAAAGATATTTCAGAAATAAAAAAGAAAATTAGTGAAAAATAAATTATGTCAAGAAAAGATACTAATAAAATAACATAAATAGGTAAAACCTGTCCATCAGCAATAATGACAAGAACATGGTATTGACCATTGCTTCTTTCCACAATATCAACTGCTGCATCGATTACAGGGGCAAATGATGTTGGACCTATTTATAAGGAGACAACTGTCAGAATTCGTATCACGTCTGGATACCCAATTCATCTTTCTCCTTGATTTTTTTTTCCTATTTGGACTAGAAGAATAATTCATTGAAGAAAAATGGAAATATAAAGCAGGATTATCCTTAAAAATGATATAAAACATAAAAAAACAACAGAGCATATACATCAACCTAAAAGGGAAATAAAAACTCTTTCAGGAAGATCCAGAAAAGAGCTTTCGTGAACCCTAAAGATCGTCAACAGAAAGTCTGCAATTAATGGAAACAGATATCATATCCACTTGTCCTCCTCTGACTGGGAAGGAAGAAAGGAGCTGCTTTCATGTTTTTCGTTGGTGCCTACAGTTCTTCCATAAAACTCGCTTCAATCTCTAGTCAAAATTGGCAGATGATATTCTCTGCATTCTACTTCTAGACTTTGGTAATTCTAATTTTATATCTAAAGCTCGGTATATTGGTTCTAGAGCTATGAAGCATTGACACGGACATCAACACAATACGGACACAGGGATACGGCTAAATTAGAAAAATATAAGACACATACATAATATATATGTGTGTGTACAAATTATACTTCATAATCTGAAAAAATCAAGAGAAACATTTATAAAAAAGAAGTCTAACAAAAGAAAAACTTATGTAAATCATAATGTTTGACTCTCATATTAGTTCATCTTCATAAAAAAATACAATTTCTAATTATGATTCATCAAGAAATAAGCTAGCAATCTCAATAATTCCATTGTCATCCAATGAAAAGTCATCTCTTGCAATATTCCACAATTTAGTTTCCTATTCTTTGTATTTTGAAGAATTTCTTGAGAGAAGACAAAGATTACTATGGACAAATATTAAATCCTCCGCCCTTTTAGGTGTCATCTCATTTCTTTTCAAAGAATGTATAAAAGAGTAAGTACTCCAATTTCTTTCACAACAAGAAGAAGAACTTGGTTGTCCAAGTAGCTTAAGAGCTATCTTTTAAAGTGTTGATGCATGAGATCCATGAACAATCCACCATGATTTTGCATCTAATTTACCTCTATCCCTTAAAGAGTCAACATCAGCAAAATTTTCTCTTCCATCTTAAAATTTTGCAAACTCTATATTTATTGTCTCCTTACATCAACATCATCAAAGTACCTTTTAAAACATTTATTCCTTTCATGAGTAAGTTCCACATCTTAATGTGGGGCACGTCTTTGTGAATCTTCATTTAACCATTCATGACTAAAATATCTACAATAAAATCGTGTCTTCTTCGACGTGTCCACGAATAGGGCCATGTTTGGCCTAAAGAGATGTGTCCAACATTGCGTCGTGCATGCACCCGCTGCGTGTCCATGACCGTAGTGCGTCACGATACCAGAGTCGTGTTGGAGCTTCAGAGTTCTAGAGCTTTAAATCAAGCGACCAATACCATTGCTCCTCTTACCAATGTAAAAAGATATGACTATGACAGTCATAAGAAAATTTACTCACTACACATTAGATGAAGATTCTCTGCAGGTTAGGGCCAAAGACAAAGGCAATACTAACATTGTTACTTTGATGCGGATTGGACAGGATCACCTATAGAAGATCTAATTTTGGGTATTGTGTTCTTATTAGAGATCTCATGGTAAAACAAGAAACATAAGATAGTTGCTAGATCTATCGAGAAGCAAAATATCATGCTACTACAGCAACCACTTGTGAGCTTACATGGATAAGGCAACTACTACAAGAACTAAAAGTTGGGGACATGAAGTTTATTTGTGACAATCAAGCTGCACTTTACAATACATCAAACCCAATCTTTCAAGAAAGAACCAAACACATAGAAATTGATGATCACTTTTTGAGAGAAAAGGTGCTCTTCGGAGTAAACACAACCGGTTTTGTCAATTTTGTTAATTCTAGCAACCAATTGGTAGACGTGTTCACCAAGTCGCTCAGATGCCCTCGGGTTGAATACATTGGTAACAAACTTGATGCATATGACATATATACTTTAACTTGAGGAAGAGTGTTAGAATGCAATTAGTCACTAGCTATTACAGATTCTAGGAGATTAGGATCATTTATTCCTGATTTTTAGGCAAGAATTGTTGTATTTAATTCTGTAAATTGGTATAAGTACATACCATGTGGTCTGCATTTGACACAACATTCAGATAACACTTTCTTATAAACTGCATACAAACCCCATTACTTTCACAAGTTTTGCAGGTCAATGGATCAGCAAATCAACTATGATGTCTTCTGCAAGTTTTTATCTGTCATAATTTCATATATACATTATATAATTTTTCTTACAGTGGTGTCTTGCCATCATCATCATACAAGTACTTCTAGACAATCACTATAGTAGGGTTATTCTGCAGGGCCCTAAACTTGTAAAAAAGAAATTGTAAAAAATGGTCAACAAGGACAATAATATTAAACCTGCCAATTTTAAGTGTGGCACAATCTCTCGGTAGCGTGCAAGTACTTCCTCAAAACCATGACAATAGCGATCATCAGGATAGAAGCTGAACACATTCTGATCATGTGTATATGCTACAAAAGTATACTTATAATATCAATAGAGGAGAACAAATAAAATTTCTTCGAAAAGTAGATCAGAAACAACTTCTCACCATCACCAAATCCAAAACATGGGATCAGATTGTCTTCATCAAACGAAGAGAGAGTACGGCCAATAATAGAGATCGCTTGCTCATATGGATTAGGAGTGTTTCCAATATGATGAAGGCTTTTGTGGTTGAAAGAATATTTTCCTACAATTACCAAAGTGTGACTTTTCAGCATTCTCCATAGTTATATGTACGTATAAAATTAATTTTATGTTTAACAGAAATAACCTGTCCACTCATTGCTTTTGGTGAAGTCAATACCAATTATAAGATTCGAAGACTCCAAACCAGCTTCTCTCAAAGCGGAAACAACCTGAGATATAACATGCAAAAGCTAAGTTTTTTAGGAAATCCACGCGAAACAGCAAATCATGTACGGTAAGGGGAGGTACATCATTTCTACCAGAGAATGTTGGCCTAAACATTTTTCAAGACTAACAAATACCATTCGATTTTATCTTGTTGCGTCCTTTAATATCCTCATATAATTGTTTCCAGTCTCCATAGCTAAACCACTGAGTTAATGGCAAGTTGGTTAATTAGTTTTTTTCTTATCAAAATGGACCTAAAAGCAAAATGTTAGTCTTTTATAAGCGTGGGTTCAGGCGCCAACTTTTTTAAATGGAGCCACATTTCTTCGTAGTTCATATTTCTTCTGAAACTAAAGCAGGTATCATTAAATTTATATTTAGAAGTTGTAACACATTCAATGACTATTAGTATGTCCATATATAGATAGATAATAGAGACAACTTGAAAACTTTAAAGAAATAGTGAAGTTCAATTGATCAACAAATTCTTACACAAGTTGATTTGAAATTATATAATCAAACAAACTAAAATTTTCCTACAAGCCTGATTGAGGATTCATCCTCTAGTATACCAGAAAGAAGTTTTCCTTGGAATGATAAGATTAATAATTACTATTTCCCCTAAATCAATGAGCAAAAAGTAGCAGTAAAAACCTGATCCAATGAACTGAAATTGTCAGCTATATATGTGGATTGCTGCTTATGCTGATGTTTGGTATTCACCAAACTCCCAGCATAAGAAGAGGGTTGAACCGGTTGATGATATTGATAGCTAGTATTCACTGAACTTTCATCATAGGAAGGGTGGTGATGATATTGATGGCTAGCATTTGCTGAACTTCCATCGAAAGAAGGGGGGTGATGATATTGATGGCTAGCATTTGCTGAACTTCCATCGAAGGAAGGGGGTTGATGATATTGGTGGCTAGTATTTGCTGAACTTCCATCAGAGGAACGGTGGCTAGTATTTGACTCTGCATTTCCCATAATTAAAGTCCTTTTCACCTACATCAAAATTAAAAGTAAATAGACAATAATATAGAATTGGAGATAAAAGCAATAGGACTAAAAACAAATTAAAATGAGAACCACAACAAAAAAAGTGATAAAAATTCACAGTAGTTGTAAAATACTATATCTGGACTCAAATGAAAGCAAAATTACCTAAGTTCAGACTAATGAATAAAGTAGTTATGTTCATCAAATACTTTTCACTTTATGAAATAAAGAGGTGCTTTAGCTAAATTATCCCCAGTCATATTTATCCCAATGATGCTCAAGTGCAAGCTCAAGTGCAAACATAAGTATATCTGACATAATAACATTAAATGAGGTTAAGATAATCAGAATTTGGTTATATTTGTTAAAGATGGCTATTATTATTTTTTGCTTATATTTGAATTGAAAGCAAGTATTACCTTCAAGGGAAAATAACAAAAAACAAAAATACGTGGATCAAACCATTCTAACAATCCTAATTAGGATATTATACCACTAATTACATCATCACATAATTAGTAATAGACAGTAAAGAGTGTAAATATACAAATATACAATTTATTTATCTCCCAAGAAGTGTTTCAAAAAATTTTAAAAGAAATATAAACATCACAATCCTAGAAGGGATTTCAAGATACAAGAATATATACATATATACCACCTATTCTAATATCTCAGATCTTTGCAGTCTCATTGCTGCTCGCCACTATCATTTCTGTTCACGTATAATATACTATCATTATAAGTTAAAAATCATAACACAACAAAAAAAAAGAAAGGGTAAGCCGGTGAAAATTAAACAATACTACATATAAATATCAAGACCCATGGTCCATCTTGAGTATGACCAAGATAAATTCCTTATATATGCAAGATCCTATCCTTTTTCATATCGAATGTAGAAACCTCCTTCGACTAACATCTAGATAACTTCCTCTACATGAGTTTTGATACTATGAGTTTTGATACTAGCAGAGTCAGGTGTACGAAATCCTTCTCCATACACCATTTAACATCATATCATTGTAGATTCACAACATCCACACAAAACGCATATCTTATTCCAAAAACTTTAAATCAATTTAAAATACAATATTTCCTTAAATTCTGGCCCAGCACCCACTTTCCCCGCCCAACGAAAACCAAAACAGAGCTCACTAGGTTTCAAATTTCAGTTGGCACCTAGCTCGCACCCAGCGGCTCAAGCCCTTGATGCTCAGCGGAAAACCAAATTTTCATTTTCACTCAGCGCCCTTCACTCTCACTCGGCAACTAAGGCCCTGCGAGCCAATTTCGTGGAGCTCGCCTTGCGCGGCCAGGTCCTGCCTAACGAACAATAGCTATGGCACATGCTCTGCCAAATATTACTAGCCACAAACTAAACCCGTTCGGTTTCTAACATTAGATTTCGTCACCGGAAAATATAAAATTCAATTTATTCGGTAACCGTAACAGGATTCAGGATTCTGCAATTGCATCACAAATTCAAAACGTCAAACTTAAATTGCACGAATCAAGAATCGTAGCAGTATTATAGAAAGAGAGAGTTGAGTCACCTGAGCGAAGAGATTGAAAACGAATCTGAGTTTGAAGTGAATGAAGTTCCTCAACTCGCGCTTTTTCTAGATACTACTTTGACCACGGTGACCATTTTCTCAGACAGGATATTGTTACCTAATTTTATAAAATGAGATAAAAAAAGATTAAAAATTAAAAATACAACATCAATTAAGAAATATAATTTTTTTATTAGCAGCTTAGTAAATTTAATTGGACTATATATATTTAAAGGACATAATCGAAGAAAAAACATAAGAAATAATAATTAGAAAGGATAAAATTTTCGCTGTATTGGTGGAACTTGTGTCCTTTTGATGCGTGTACTCAAACTTTTCTTTCTTTGTCAAATGTGAAATACTTTTTGAGTTGTTGTTTGATAATGATGGAGTCTTTGGCAAAAGGTGCATTATCCATGTGAATCATTGAATCAAATTCAAATGCTTTTGTGTTAATAATTAAAGTGAAGATACTTTTATAAGAAACCGTAAACAATGTTTTTGCGTCAATAAGTAAAACGAAGATATTTTTATACTTTAAAAAACAATATTCGAGTTGATGGCAAAACGAAGATTAATTTAATTATTTAAAATTAAATAATAGTTTAAATTTTTTTAATATTTTTAAATTTGTATGTACTTTTTCTTCAAATCAATTTTTGTTTGTTGATCAAAACATAATTGCAATGATTCTGATTTATATATTTTTAATTATTAACAATTATTTAATATTTAAATAATGTTTTATATTTGATAATTAAATAACTTTATTTAAAAAATAAATAAAATTAATGAATTTTTAACTATTTATCTAAACAAAATATTTTTAAAATAAATTAATTTAAAATAGATTCATTCAAATTTAAAATATTAAATATCTTAGAAAACTTGTAAAATTTCCATCAAAATAAAACACAAGTTAACCTTTTCTTTTTCACAATATTATTTGTTTAATAAATACAAGAAAACAATAAATACTCAGTGAAATTTCACGAAGTTAGAATCTGAGAAAAAAGAAAACAATGGGAGAGAGAAAATTCGAAGGAGAAGCAAAAAAATCCGAGTTTATATATTGCTACAGCTATACACACACACACACTTGACGTGCATGTATAAACATGCAAAAGCAATTAACTGTTATTGAACCCTAAAAGTGCTTAAATTGTTGTAAAAACATGAATTTGTGTCTCCAAAAGTGCTTTTGGTTTACCTCACAAACTGTTGTATATATATATATATGTAATTGTATCCAAATGCTTTAGGCCAAGAAGAAGCAGAAAAAGAAACCTAATAGCTGGATCACTTTATTATGAAAAATGGAGTTCTAAAGGTTATTTATTTACGCAGTGTCTATAAAATGAAAAAAACGAAACCAAACATGGTCGATCTTTTTTATCTTATTCGTACCAGTGCCCCACAGAATCAATCTGGTGATTCTGAATGGAGTTTGGGGAAAAGGGTAACGAAAACTTCTGATCAGTGGTGACATATGGGGGCTGAGAAATGAGATTGGTGGAGGCATATGCACCATTGAATTGTTGGTTATTATCGTCTTGGCTACTGTTACTGTTATTTTGTTGGTGCTGTTGTAGCCTTTGTTCAGAACGAAGTTGCTTTGGAATGTTAAGTTTTTCTCCTTCGATCTCTTTATATTTCTGAAGGTAAATTTTCAAGGGTTCAACGTAATCCTCAAACCCTAAGGTTGTGATGGCCCAAATGACATCATCACCATTGATGGTCTTTCTCTTCTCCCTCTGACATTTGTCTGAGGCTTCTCCGGTCACAAAGCTGATGAACTCAGAGACACACTCTTGGACAGTTTCCTTTGCGTCCTTGGAGATTTTTCCGTTCGAAGGAATAACCTTTTTCATGATTCTTCCCACGTTGGCAATGGGGAGAAACCGGTCTTGTTCTTTGTTGTGGTTATTGTTGTTGTTGTTGTTATTATGGTTATTGTTGATGTTGTTGTTCTGTGTGGTTGGGGTGGTGCTGGTGCTGTTGTTGTTGTTGGTTGTCTTTAAGCAAGGGCTTTCGGGGCTTGCAGAGTTAAAACCATTTGGCAAAGTGTTATGGTTTTCATCTTCCATGACAAATTTAATGTTGGAGATAAAGGGAATGGAGAAGATTTGGATATTTATTAGTTAATTATGTTGCATATTACTGTGTAGATAAACTGAAAGAGAGGCATAAAAATAGGCATGTAAGAAGGGTTAGGACAAGGAAAATTCGAAAACAAAAAAATGGGTGCTGTGGATTTTTTCACCAATCAAATCCACCGGACTCGCTCTAGATGTTAGATTACAATACTATTATTGACATCCAAAATTCTCTTTCTTTCTTTATATATCTTCCTACACTTATATCCCATTTTCAATCAAAATCCAACAACTATGTCTCTATTGTATATACTTCTTTTCATCTTTCGTACTTCTTAATAATCAACTTTATGATAACTATATATGCATATGTATTATATATATATATATAAGTGATAAGATCATTATATAAGCACTCTCAAGAGTCATTATAAGTGGTAGCATTTCTCCATCTGCTTCTTAATTTTTGTTTTGTTATTTTAGATTAAAATATTAATTATATATATATATATATATATATATATATATATATATATATATATATATATATATTATTCAATAAAGCCAATTTTGAAAAATGAATACTGTTTGTATAGGATAAATATGGACCAAAGTGAATACATATAGATGAAGTCTATAATTTATATCAAACATATATACTTTCAAAAATGGGTTTTAGTGTAGAGATAGGAGAAAGTTATACGATAACGGTGGTTTTGAAAAATTTTTGTTTCAAAGGTTTGTTTAAGAACATAAATCAAAAGGAAGAAACTTATGGAAGGTCGTATTCAAGAACAAATTGTCAAACAGTAATACATCTTAGTGAGTAAGAAATGATTATGTACAATTTCAAAGTTGGTGAAGGAACATGACTTTATGTCATTGAGCGAAGACATTTTTGTTGCAATCTATGAGAAACATATCATATGTTACGAGGAGATATAAAAAGAATCATGATTAGTTTAGGTATTATGATTACTATTGGTATGAAGTAGATCCAACTCTAGCTCCGAATAAATTTAATATATACATTGAGATACGAAGGCTTTTTATTCCACAACAATAAAAATATTTTTTCACTCTTTCATATATATACAAGGAGATTTCACTTGAAAAAGAAAATGTCTCATACTAATGAATTTGGGTCCACGACGATGAGTTCAAATGTACGAGATCTGGTAGCACTTAACAATGAGACTATATGGATTAGTATTATACAAAAAAAAATCCATCATAGACACTAATATAATGAGTTCTGTTCTTTATACATAAATTTGAGATTTCTGATATAAATATTTGGAGTTATATATTTGAATGAAGAGGTTAAAAATTTTGATCAACTTAGTAATTTAGTAATGAAAGACATGCAAAATTATATATATATATATATATATATATATATATATATATATATATATATTAAAAAACTGAAAATAATTGAAGTTAGAAATATTCATTTTTGGTTAACTATAGTAAAAACACAAACACAATATCCTTTTATTCTATTACAATCTGTAACTAGACTCAGAATCACTTGACTGATATGCTTTTGATATATCATAGATTCAAAATCAATAATAGTTTTACACCACTTATGATGACTATAACTTAATTTATGCATCATTTATTGGTGTGATTCACCATTGGCAAAATATCATCTTTAGTCATAATATTTTGTTTGATGTAAGAATGTTTCTCTTGGTTAGTTATTCAAACTGTTATTTGAAAGTACGAAAAACAACACACCTACAAACAATTGTAGACCAAAATATTGCCATGACCAAAGAAAAAAAAAATATAATGTCAATATATATTATTCTTGTAACATATAGCTAAAAATGTACCATCTTCGTTGGGTATTCTCAACTTTAATGATAAATTTCAAAATTTGTTTAATAATTGCACCAAAGTTGTGATTTAGAAAAGGATTTGATATCACTTAAAATAGAATGGTAAACAATATCAATTTCATGACCACCAAGTTAAACAATATATACCCAATTTCTTATGATTTAGAAAAGGATTTGATATCACTTAAACTGGTAAACAATACCAATTTCATGACCATCAAGTTAAACAATATGTAGCAAATTTGTTATGATTTAGAAAAAGATTTGATATCACTTAAAATGGAATGTTAAACAATACCAATTTCATGACCATCAAATTAAACAATATGTACCAAATTTGTTATAAATGGTCAAACAATTTCAATTACAAAATTTTACTATTTCGAGACTAAATATTCCGCCAACTATACTTTTTAATATATGAACTCATTAAGACAAATTTATAAACTATTATAATTTGTATTTTAACTTGATATTTTGGCACCAAATCTTATATTTGGATGCCTTCGTTCGGAGTTTCACACGATGTACCATGAATTATATGGTTGATTGGTAGTTAGAGTATTTAGCTAAGATGTTAAGTCATCTTTTGACACAGTAATCGGATACCATGGATACATTTTGTATATACCAACATAACTATTCTGTAATATTAATTAAAGTCGTATATATGGTATTTTTTAGCTCTTACCACATCATTGTAAATAAGCCAACACATGACCGTAACAATACTCTAAATTCTTATCATATTAAATAATTAAAAGTTGGATGACAAATAAATTAACTTTAATTTTAAATTTTAGATATTTTTTTATATATTCTTTATTTCGAGATTTTTTATTTCTTTTATAGAGAGGGATGGTTGTTATAAAATATAAGAATAGATAATATATAAAAAAAAGTACGAAGAAAACAAATGCTTAACAAACATAAGAAAAAAAAATTCATAGAAAAAATAGTTTGAAGCATAAAACTGTCGTTTTAATATTAATTATCGTTTAAAAACTTGATAGGTTTTCAAAAATGAAATCCGGAAAATAAAAAGAAACGAGTTAAGAATGATGAGGAAGAAAATTAATACATAAAACGGATGGGTTGTAGACACTTAACAGAAGGACAAAAAGCCACATGTTTATTGGTAGACACATAACAAGAACTGGTACAATCATACCTCCTCATCGAAAAAGAACTCCTGTGAAACCCTAGTATTTCTTTCTAGTGTTGGTGACTAAAATATGGAACACGATCATTTAATTCAGAGAACAGATAAACACGACCCCTTCCTCTTTCTTTTTTGTAAAGCAATCATGGATTCCAATTACAATGCTCCTTTTATTTAATATATGGAAACATTTTAAGACATAAGTATATAATATTAAGCCTTCACGTCCAGTATTTGATATTTGAATCAAGAGCATATAGCTCCTGTCCCATGTAACTTCCAGAATCATAACTAATTACCAAAAGCCTCTACATTTGAAAGAATGTGATAAAATTTTCTTGACTATATAGCACCATGTTACAGCAAAAGACACAAATCGTAACAGGATCAAAATTCGTTACCAAGGAAAAAAAAAACGAGCACATAAATGCCTAACTATAATTATACATGAATAATGACGGAAGTGAAGGTACAAAGAATTTTGGGCAGCGAAAACCCAACAATCATGTTGGTAACTTGCCAATAGCATACTCGAGTGTTTCGAATTCCGTAGGCCGCCACATAGACTTCTGCACACACAAAAAGCCAACTTTTTCTTTGGAGTAAGTCATGCGAACCTCCCACTGCATGGACTTCACCATAGCTGCTACCTCGTTAATGATTTCAGTTGTGTCCCGCACAATAAGCTTTCCCTCAGGCCTAAGAATCCTATCAACCTCGGCCATTACAGCTCTCAAATCACACCTGCATGACCGTAGAACATTAGTATATAATAAATGTTACTGGTTACGAATGAGAAATGAAATAGTTGTTGGCACCTTTTCTTAATATTTGAAAATAGTCGATCTGCATGAAGTAGATCATAGGACCTCGGATAGGTGCTAAATGATTCACACCAGTCATGGTACATGCCAAAGAGACCTCGTTCATAAATAATGGGAAGCGTGTCTGGAGCATTCACTGAAATCACATTCATGACCCAAATATTCAAATCCTTCAAGGCGGCAGCAAACCTGTAACACAAAAAACAAGTTGTCAAAGTGGTAATAACAGCAGGCATAATTCAGAGAAAAATGGGAAATCAAATTTCGCTCACCCTCCATAGACTGCTCTCATATCCATGACATTCCGCACATTGGACCACTTAATTCCGATTCCATTAAGATAAGACTTGGACACTATACGTTTCCAGTGTTCATAATCGACAGTAAAATCTTCAGGGGCGGGCTTTCCATAAACTCCAACATGAGAATCTGTAAGCCAGTAAGGTGAGTTGGTCAATCTTGCTGGCCATCTTTCTGGCCATTGTGACCCACGTTCTGTTGAATTCACTGGTAATTTGTGCATGCAAGCTTGTAACGGAATGTTCCTGCAGACAGAGAGATTAGGCAGCAGCCATGTATATTTACACCTTTTTGGGTGCATAATAACGATCCAATTATTGCACAGGGGAAGTTTAAAAAAAGGTAGTGTGAGATTATCAGTGTTCTAGCTTATAAAATAAATACTGCGGGGAGATTTGAAAAAGTAGAAACTACAAAAATAAAGCATTTGTTCATTTTTAGCAGAATCCGAGTGTAACTAAATAACCGCACAACGTTTGATTTGTGACTGTATGTTTTTCACACATGTTCCTGTGGGAAAATTGAATAAATATTTAATTACTCTTGGTTCCTATAATTTTGCATTTTTTACACTTTAGTTTCTACTCATAAAAACTAGTCATTTTAGTTTTGACACATTTTTTTAATCTGTTTTAGTCTACAAATTTGGACACCAAGGACTAAAAATAGACTGAAAATGTGTAGAAACTAAAACAGATTAAAAAATGTGAAGGGACTAAAAAAATAAAAAATGTATGCATAGAAACTAAAGTGAATAGTTTTTAGGTGCAGGGATTAAAGCATAAAAATTGTGCAAATATAAAATCTAGAGGAGTAACTAAACCTTGACTAGAAATATCTACAATTTTTATATTACATTGAAACATGAATATCAACAATTAACTTAGCACGAAACTCCTTTTTTCTGTTTTTGATTTTTAAAGAAATTTTTTTTGACATGTCAATTAACAAAGAAATACCATGCTGCATTAGGATCTTCGGAGTCTGGACACATAGGAGGCCGATCAATAGAACGTTGTTCATAACACTCATTAGAATCTGGCTTCTTGAACACAGCGATACCAACTCCATTAAGTTTATCCTTGCTGACGGACACTAGTTCCCAGCACATTGCTTTTGTTAGTTTCTTCATATCTGCAAATTCATTCAGAAAACGTCAGAACTAATGCAGAAACGTTAAGCTGATTAATAGAGGCAGAAAACAGTATATCATTATCTACCTGTCCATATTTCAACATCTTCAGCAAGCTTTTGGTAAATAGGAGTAGCAGACCATACAAAGAAACCACCTGGTCGCAAAACTCTGTTCAGCTCTAAAAGAAGTTTCCCACCTACACGTATACAAGGAGCAAGTCCCAAAAATCCAGTTAAATTTATATGAATTTTACATCGAGTACACACTATATACAAGTTCTCATAATACCTAAATGCACAAGCCGGGAAAGTACCACAACGCTACATAAAATTTCAAACTTGTATGAACAAATAATTTATCTAATCAAAGTCAAGGTTAGGTCGTTGCTACCTTCTATATGCCAAGGAACTCTACAGCGTGCACAATGGACTGCATCAAATACTCTCCCAGGGAAGGGAAGCCTCTTTGTGCCCATCACAGCGGATATAGCAGGAATCCCTCTTTCAAGTGCAAATTGTACCTGAGCTTCGTGTTCATCTTTTGGTGCCATTGACATTGTAAGTACATTTCTTTCAAAGAGAAAGCCACCAAAGCTGGCAACACCGCATCCAACATCTAAAATCACACGTGTGCGTTTGCCCCAAGCAATATCAGGTACAGACTGCAGCATCAAAGTTCCGTATATTAAGTACAAAACTCAACATCAAAAAAGAAAACATATCACAGCCACATAAAGCATAATTTCTTTTAGTCATTACCATGTCTAAGTTCTCTTATTGCCAAAGAAATTTTTTGGCAGAAGTTAAAATTATGCTGATACTTCTATTTGTAACATTTTGGTTGTCTCCAAGCACAGCATATGTGCATAGTTCATACCTACCTGATTTTTCCACTGGGAGACATAACAAAAATTTAACATTTCAGCACCATTTTTTTCTCTTGTCAAAGAAGCTCAATGTAGAACCTCAAATCCCATAGTAGAGTCAGTAACATCATTTTCTTTACAGTTCCAATATATTAGGGTTCCCCCAACCCCGTAAGATTAGACATTAAACAAATTGCAATCACTTATTTTAATTAATGTTAATATAATATCGAATATTTTCTTTGCTTTGAATATCAATCTTAATGTCAAACGTCAGACAAAATTAATCTCGTACCAGTCACCTAGGAAATGTCAATGTTAGATCAACATGAAACATTTTGTTTTGTGGTTTCGGTAATGAGTGCCTTTAGGGCACACGTTAACAAATTACATTGTGAATTTTTAAATAAAAAGTACAAACATTTAATATCTATAAAATCTAATAAGTTATATAGCACATACAACATTGATTTATGGGAACATGCAGCAAATTGTTATCCAGATTTATATATAAAGACGCAACACTAGTAAAAGCAACTAATAGGGTATACATTTTACCTGTTGTATGATGTCAATGTAATGAAGTGCACCGTGTTTGAATTGGGTTCCACCACCTGGAAAAGTAAGGTATTCGCCAGTTACTTTCACCCAATTCTGGTGCCCCTTATATTCAGCAAGCTTAGTGTGTGGAACATTAGAATACCATATCTGCAGGAAAACAATTTATTATTTCATGAAAGAATAAAATTTTAAACAAAGAATGGTAACTAACAAGCATTTGTGTTATTGTCTACCTTCTCTCTGCTCTTGGGCCATTCAATTGGGCGTTTGTATCCATTAGGAAGAGCGACAAGGCAGGTAGGAGGTTTTTGGGGACATTGCCTTTCTCTGTGCTCGTAGTGTTTGGTGCTTGGAAGACTACTGATTGCTTTCAAGTTGTCGAGGCACGGAATGAAGTCAGAGCCAGTAGTGACATTGCACCGTTTCCAATCGTACCCTGTAGACTGCTTGGAGGATTCTTGAGATTCCTTTTCATTATTTGACTTTGATGCCTGAGTTGAAAAAGAACCATTTTGCGGGGTACTTTCATTCAGAAGATCTGACTGAGCTACAGAAGGGAATGCATCAGTTGAACCCTGGTTCTTGGTACTGTCATCAGTTTTCTTATCGGAAATTTCGTCAGAGTCTTTGGTACCAGTTTGTTCCACGTTTTCTTCGGTCTTATCTGGTGTTTCACCTGCATCATCAGATTTCTTATCATCTGAATATGAATCGAACTGCTTGTTCTCATTTGATTCGGGTTTACTTTCAATCACATCGGATTCTGATTTTTTATCGTTCTCATCAGAATCTGATTTCTTCACGCTCTCATCAGAATCTGATTTCTTCACGCTTTCGTCAGAATCTGATTGCTTCACGCTCTCATCAGAATCTGATTTCCTCTCGCTAAAATTTGAATCTTGATTTTCTGTTTTTGTATCATCAGAAGGTTTCTCTTCAGACTTTTCGTCCGATTTTTCTTCTCTTTTTTCTGGCTCGTCAGAGGTTTTATCAGGTGTACTATCCCCTTTTGTTGCATCAGCAGACAGATCACCTTGATTTTCTTCAAACTGTTGAGAACTTTTACCAGAGGGGTCAGTAGCCTGTTCTGTCACCTCGCTCTGCTCTTTCACCCCACTCTGATCTATCACATCGCTCTGTTCTTTCACCTCGTTCTGTTCTTTCACCACACTCTGATCCTGCCCCTCGTTCTTATTATCCTGAGACATATCTACATTTTGCACAGGCACTACGGACGATGACGTCATCATCCAAATACCAAACAAGCAAAGAGCAACAAACACGACAATAGTCACTGTCGAAAGGTAACTCGTTGCCGATCGCTTATTATTAGTATTATTATTATCTATTCTAGTATATTTAGCTTGCGCCATGTTGTTAGAGGGGGCAACTGTTCACAGATAGTTTAGACCTGCGACATAAGCCAAACAACAATCAAACACCATCCCAATTGTTAGGCATGGATAGGTAATGTTAACACTCAATTGCCAATATCCATGCAGTTAGATGAAAAGGACAAATACATACACTCAATTGCCAATATTCATCAGTTCGATGAAAAAAATAAATACATACACTCAATTGCCAATACGCATGCAGTTAGATGACAAAATAAATACAAATATGGAAATAATCACAAAAATTGGTAAAAACTCAAGGGGACGACTGTCGAAGCCTTGCACAATTTGACAAGGTATAAGAAGGTCCACTAAATTGATTCCGTTGACGACTGTCGAAGCCTTGCACAATTTGAGGGGAAACACAAAGACATACATTGAGATGCATGTTTCTCTCTCTCAACCCGAGAACATCGTCTCACAAAGTAAAACGACCAGATCTAACAAAATTCAACAAACAAGAACGATCTAGAAAGATATAAAACAACCAGAAAAAAACGGATGACAAAAATTCAACAACGAAGATTCCATTACCAAGAATTACGGAACCGAGAGATTTCAAAGATTCAGGACATTCAACGAATTGAAAACAGAAACAAAGACAAGTTCAACTCTAAATCAACAACATTCCCGCGCAGATCTACTCTGCCGGAAGAGAAAAACTGCACCGATAGCATAAACGTCACGCGAATGCATGCTACGATAAAAGAAAGCAACAAGAAAAAAGTTCAATCGAGATAAGCAAAACAGCGAATGCGAAAACTAAATAGAGAAAAACGCAGTTCTGGTGAATACGCCGGTAGATCTGAATAGCTTGAAATGAAAGAAAGGCTAATTCGACAAACCTATTACTGTTCGGGATATGAGAAGCAAGAGGAAGAGGTTAACTCAGCATCGTGTCGCGCATGGCGAGAGTGGAAAGAGAAGAACGCAGAACGAAAACACGGAATTGGAGTGCAACGAGGAAGTGTTTTGAGGTAGATATAATAAAACGAGAGGGTGGGGTACACCAGCGTTTTGTCGTTATGGGAGGAATCTGTTCAATTCAGCGGCGTGAGTTAATTGTATTATTTTTTTGTAATATCTAAAATATTTTTTTTTAAAATATTAATAGTTCAAAGAATTTAAGTTTTGTAATTAAACAGGGAAATCTTACTGAATGTGACGTTTGTGAGAGAGAAGATAGATAAAATTGATAGTATGTATTAGAAAGTGACGTCCCCATGAATGGCGTGAAACCGGTGGGGATCACCATTTCAACGTGTTGGGCTTTGCCAAACAAAGACCCATGTCGCAGTAAATTCGCGAGGGTATATAGGTAACAAAGTTTAATATCTTTTTCCAATCTTTCCATTTTAATTAATGAAAATTGTCTTATTACGAAAACCCTGCATGTGCTAGGTCTCGAATCTCCACATACAAATGCATATTGTTTATTAAAAAGAGTTGCCTATAACTTAAGGCACAAAAATATTCAACGTGCCATTCATAATGTATTTGGAGATCGAATTTACATTATTTTTTTAAGGAGATAACTTGGATTTGAACTTTTATAAACAAATACTGTTCCTGAAGTATTTGGACACGTACCAGATGAAGGTCGTTGAGATCTGTAACGTGGCTCCCACCACAAGTGATGTTTTAGACTTTTGAGTCGGTGGGTTCTTCTTTTCTTTATTCTTTTAATTTAGAAGATTTCACGTGACATGTCATGGATAGGTTGAGAAAAGACTGAAAAGGACGCGTAAGGAAAATGAAGTGCAATAACACAATGTCAAAAATGATATATATATATATATATATATATATATATATATATATATATATATGGTAAAATAATTCCGTGAATACAAATAACAGGGTAAAGTATGATTTTAGTATTTTGATCGAAAATTATAATTTGTTTTTCTTTAATATATTTTGGTATCTAAACTTTAAAAATTAATGATTGTAATTTTTTTAGTTCAATTACGTTAATTTTTTTTAGGAATTAAAAATATTTTTCGTAGATATTAAATTAGAGATGTGTCAAACAGGATAAAAAAAAACTTTAATACTAACATGAAGAACGTTTTACACATAAAAAAAGTTAACATAATTGGGTTAAAATGACTATATTTATTCATTTATAAAATTTAGGGACCAAAATGTATCGAAGTCTAAAAGGACGAATTCTAATGTTAGGTCAAAGTTTAGAGACTAAATACATACTTAATCCTAAAAAATAAGATTTGTTAAGGATAAGATATTTTGACCTGATTTATTAATCATTGGTATATTTTACTTTAACGTTCTTTTACTTAAATTGATTAAAATAAAATTATTAATAAAAGAAATATTAATCACACAAATATTTAAAATTTAATTTTACATATATTTATATATAGATGTATATAATTAAATGTTTTTAAGAGATGAATTTTTTAAAATTAATTTTTTATCTAAGTTTATATTTTTAAAAGAATATTTTAGATAATTTTATTTCAATTTTAAAAAAATAAAATACAAAACCATTTACGAATGTTCATTAATATTCACAGGTATTCTTTTATTAATACTTAACAAATAACGGAACAAGTAATGAAACAAATTTGTTTTAATGACAGCCATACCTAACCTCCTTAGTCACCAGCTGATTTTTCATCCATGCTTAATAAACTAACATTCCCAAAATTGGTCTGAAATTGATTCAAATTTGAACGAATCTAACTTTAAAAGAATGAGTTTAATAAATTACCAATATAATTTAATATATTATTAATTAATAAAATTATTGCTCATGCATTTTTTTTAATAAATTGTGAAAGAGTTAACAAATTATGATACATCATACTTTATAACTAAACAACTATCTATGCATAATTACCACTTAAACAACAAAATTGTTTGTTTATATGATTTTGTTTTGAAACATGCTGTTATGCCTTTTTGGTCAAAATGATGGCTTTTGGTAAGCATATAAGGAATTACTTTAGTTTACATTTAATAATAATTTAAGGAATTACTTTTAGTAAGCATGAAGGTACATATTGACGAAACAAATTGGTTAACTCAACTGACAGAATACTGTATACTTTGAATTTAAAAAATGTTTAAATATGATTTTAGTTTTACATAAATTTAATTATTTTAATCAAATTTTATCAAATTTATTTCAATTTTCAAATGTATATTATTTTATTATCTTAATTTGATATATATTGACTTCAATATTAATTAAAAAATATGTTTAAGACATTAAATTAATTTAAAAATATTTAATTTAAATAATTAATTATATGTATATTTAAAAGTAAGAAATTAAATTAGTTTAATTTTTTCTTACAAAAAATTAATTTTAAATTTTACCGAAAGCACGTTAAATCCTTTTAAAAATTGTTAAATGAAGAATGAAAGCCCGTAAAAGATAATTTTAAGTATATATTCGTTGTGTTGTAATTTAAGTGAATATTGTCAAGATTTTATTTTAACTAGAGAAAATTATTATATTTATTGATTTTTCAAAAAAAAAATTTACACTTAAAAATGAACATGAAAAAATAACAAATAGTAACAAATAAAAAGTAAATTACAATTGAGATATTCGATCATCACTTCATGAATTAATCTATTTGGGGGCGTGGAACACTAAATGTATTAGTGAACCTTTATTATTATTATTCCGAAAAAAAGGTTTTGTTTACTAATAAGAAATATTGTTATTTAAAAAATTATAATATAATAGTGTAAACGAAATGTGATATTGTCCTATATGAATGGATTATTTATTACACTGTGTATGAGGTGATAATTTGATGGTATTAATGACATGTGTTAAAATAACTGAATTATAACCAAATTAGGACATGTTATTTACATTATCACTCACAAATCTATATTTAATGATGTAAAATTTTATTTTTAATAAAATAACATTCACATATTTTTTGTTTTTAAATAGATATTATTTTTGTATAATTTTAGTAAATGAGATTTATTTTATTTAAAGAAATCAAATTAATTAAAATCAAATAAAAAATATGAAAACTCATAAGGTGAAATATAAATATAAAACTGAGGAATTAAAATTATTTTTGAAAAATATTTTTTTTTAATAAAAAATAGAGAAAGTAAATATCATATGTTAAAAAGGTAAATACCTATTTAAAAAAATACAAGAAATGTGAGTTTTGTTAAAATATATAAGAAAGGCAAGTAGATATCTATGTAATTATATCAACAGAGACGCCTGATATAGTAATTTCTGGTTACTTATTTAGGTATCATAATAATTGAAGTGTCTAATTATAAAGTTTAGAAGTATTATTACAAAAAATATGTTAGTGTTTTTTTAATAATTGGATGGCATATTAGACTGAATTGATTTTAAAAATTAAAAGAACTTTCATTAATTTTATCATACGGACTAAAAAGTACACATGAACAAAGTTACAAAAACTAAAAATTGACTTAGTTCATAATTTGTTGTACCCTATATTTCTTGTATGTTTCTCAAAGATAATAAATTAATACGAATTATATAATTAATATTTTCGTTTAAATGAGTTTTTGTAACTTACCGTTTTTATGTAATCTATGGTCAAAGTAAAAAATATATTCAAAATCAGGTCAAAGAATATAACAATTAAAAAATAATATTAAAAGACGTCTTAACTTTTTCATCGCAGTAAGTATCTTATTAGAGTCTAAAAATATGTTGAATAAGATTAAAGCATATGTTTAGGCGTTAAGATCCAGACTTATTCTTTTATTCTTCAACACAGTGACTCATCTGGGGAACACTAATCATCATTTGCAATCACGACACAATTCCCATAATACCTTCTTTTATTTTCTTAATGACAGAAATATCCCTCATCTCGTCATAAAACAAGTCGTCTTTAATTTGGATCCCTGGCGGTGAGTCACGGACGAGACATAACCAGTAAAACAATAGCATCAGTATCACCATCATTGTCTTCTTCATCGTCCTCATCTTCTTTAACAATCTCAGGGCTAACTTCGTCTTTTCCATCTACAAAGGCAGTGGATCTGCAATTGTGAAAAACCCTACACAACCCAATCAAGATGCACCTGCAACTACCACAGGTTCTTACTCCATTGTTTTTTCTTTTTTCTAATTTTTGTTATTATTAACATTAATACTTGCATACATTTTTTCGTTCGTTTCTCTAGCTTTAGTTTCACTTATAAATTAAGAGTAGGCATTTGAATTTGAAGGTATGTGTTGCAATTATGCATGGAAATATATAGGTTGAGTCGTGATCATTAGCAGACAGAAACGGCTACATCAATTGGATGTTGGTTTTGGATGTTTGGAGATCTTAATGGATTATTAGCGGAGATTTTGTTTGAATTTTCCTGATGTGTGTCTGGCCTCTGGTAATACATCCACACTCTGGTTTTTGCTTCATGAACGTAAATCTGTGTTTTTGGTGTGATAATACAATTCTGTTCTAAGGGAAAGTTTGTGCCCAGTTCAATGAGAAGTTGTTATCAGTTGAGTGTGTCTCCATGAGAGAGGTGTGTGTTTGTTTGTGTGGAGTGTGATTATGAAGGTGAATAATGTGTTCGCGGAAGATGAAATGCGGTTCAAAGGAAGTGATTTTAGTTGTTTGCTTGGCCTATTCTGAGTGCTAAATCGTTTTCTTTTTAGGTTGGATGAGACTGAACTTCCTTCCTAGTGGGGCATTTTTAATACCAAAAAGTTTGAGTAGGAGAGAGATAAACAAAAAGGTACAGAGTGTTAATTTCTTTTTTATTACATTGTCTTCTATTCGAACTCTGCAAGAGAGGATACATATACTCAACTGTGAATACAAATAAAGGAGTGTGTATACTTTCCAGTACTAGACAGTTCCATTAGGAAAGAATAAAAAAGAATAGAAAGTGAGATAATTTTTGAAATTGTTTGGGAGGAAAGAAAGATAAAATAAGCAGACATGTGGACTTCTTTGCTTCATTTTTTTGCTGAATTATAGACTTCTCTGCTTGAATACCGATGTCTAGCTAGCTCCAAATATTTTTATTTTCATGTCTTTATTTGTCTTTCTGATCCCTTTATTCTTATACTTACACAGATAAGCCTCTGGAACAACTTGATTCACTGGAGATATTGTGTGATAGATATTTCCTGAATGTGCTGTCTGAGTCAAAGATCTGTATTTGCTATATCTATTAAGCACAAATGAAAGGAGGACATATTTATAGCTTTAAAGGGAGGTTTATTTTCCTGCCTCTGGTTACTCTTGTTCTCTTTACCACATTAATGTGGACATGGGAGAGAAATCCATTAATAGCTATGACTTTAAGATCAGCTCAAGAGTGGTACAACTTACCTCCAGGTTTGTACTCTAGCATGAAAATGCATAATAACATTAACCACCTCTGTTCTCTTGATTCTTGGTACTGACAGATTGAGTTTGAAACAATTTATATTCAACAAAATCTAAAATGGAAGCTGCTCCAAGATTAGATTTAGAAGTGGAATATTTTACAAGGACGAATGCTTGTATCTCTAATTTTTTAGCGTGTTCAGATATTGATATTAATAATAATTTAAGTAGTTTCGGAATCTGATGTGTCCTGGTTCTTTAACTTACTAATCAATAAGGATCTTGACATTTATATGATGAATTATAACTTATAGAAGCTTGATAGGTTCTTGAAATTAGACTTAATTGATAAGGATCTTGATATCTCTATGAATCTGTTTGGGCTAACTTCTCCATAAGTTCCTTCTAGAGAGAAAAATAAGAGGAAAAATTGAAATTAACTTCTTTGTAAGCTAAAATTAACTTATGCATAAGCTCACTTGTAGAAACTATCTCATATAGCTTCTGTAGATTTTAGCTTACAAATAAGCTAATTTAATTTTTTTGTTCTCGTTTTTCTCTTCTAAAAGAGCTAATGGAGAAGTTCATCCAAACATGCTCAAAATAGTTATTGCTTTTGGCCTTGTAGAATTTCTGATAGAAACATAGAAACACAAAACAGAATGTTAACAGGTTTAGAGGGAAAGTAAGCATGAAGGAATAGTTTGTCACTGTTATTACAAACTAGGGACTATTCTCTTCCAAGGATTTCCCCTTACAACGGAGCAATGTGCCCAGTTTAGCCCATGATTTCCCAATACCCTTTTCCTATGTACACTTTCTGTTATTTATTCTTTCTAATAACCTACTCTCCTAATTGACTAACTGGCCAACTTCCAGCCTAACAACACTGCTATTTTTATTTCTTATAGTATACAATCTCTGCTCTGTCCTTCCTGACACATTGTATTGGTCCCTAACAATTTCCATGGTAAAAATAAACACTGTTAACTGCATGTGTGTCTGTCAATTTCCCTAATAAGTTTGACATTTTCAATTGTATTTGCCTTTTGTTGGATCTGTTCATACTGTTCTATTGACTAATAATTAATTGATTCTTTCTTCTTGTTGGATTTGTTACCATTTTCTGTTTGTGTTTTGTAATTACTATTTCCTAATTGTGCTATTTTCTGTTATTAACTGTACACTGAGGACTTTCTTTATGAATGCATCTGCAGCGGAAGCCCCTATTGAATCTGTGGGAACCGCAACACTGGAAAAGGATGTGGAAAAATCCGCTACTCCCAGCACAGAAAATAGAACAAAAATTCAACTTGATACTCAGGTTGAGGCAACTGTGGATTCTATACCTGCAGACTCTCCAAAATCTCAATACAATCAAAATTTCACTCCTTCCAGAGGTACAGGAACTCCAACACTGGAAAAGGGTGGGGAAAAATCCATAACCCCAACCACAGAAAATGGAACAAAACTTCAACTTGATTCCAAGGGTGTGACAACTATAGATTCTATTCCTGCAGAATCTCCAAAAACTCAATACAAACAAAATGTCACAGCTTCTTCTAGAAGTAAAGGTAGATTATTTTTGTTCTATTCTTAAATTCATTACAATTAACTTTTTCTTCCACTCTATGAATATGTACCTATTGTCATCATTGTTTTGCAATTACTTGTTTTCTGGGAACCCTTCAAATCACTGCTTTTGAGAATCTGCTTGGGCTGCTCTCTTGCTATTGAGTACTGGTCTACGCTGTACACACTAAACAAAGTGAACGACTTTGCTACTTAAGGGTTGTTGTTAATAAGACAAACTAATGGGATCCCTCATCTACTGTAGAGTCAAGAAATATCCAACTAGATTATTATTCCCCTGCTATCAAACTTTCTGGATAAGTAGCATTTTCCTAGCTATTTTTAGTACTTGCTTAAGTAGGATACCTGTTGAAGATAACAATGACTTAAGAAAGTTTCCTCTAAAAGCTTCTAATTTCTTAGAACATTTTGTTCTCTTTGAATTGGTTGCTTATGCGGAATTCAAATTGGATAACAATGTAACACAGATTCATTTCAAGTATTTTAATATCGGAACTTGATATTCTCTGTGAAGTTGGTTGTTTCCTTGGGAACCGTAAGTTTTTTGATTGGAACAATTTTTTTCTTCTTTCTCTTTCTCAAGTTATGTAGTAAGTATTACTTCCACCTTCCACTATCCAGAAGTTGAGTTCTACTTTCAAATCTTAAACTTTGTTGATAACTTCATATATTCTGGGAAGTATTTTGTTATCTTAAAAAGACGAAGGCTAAACTCTTACTGAGAGTCTCCTGATGTAGAATGGATTAAGCATATATTGAAAGACTATAGTATTTCTGGGAACATTAAATTATCATAGAATTTAGTTTTCCTATTATTTTAAAGATCTTTCACTATTTTTAGAGATTTTATGTTTAATTAGTATTTATCTACACTTTTATATTTGATCAAAATTTATGCAGGATTTTATTATCTTTGGACTATGAATAGATTATACCCTTCTGGTGCCTCACATTATTCAAACTTTTTCCCCATAATTGATTATTGATATTTTATCTTAGAGTATCTGAAACTTGAGTTGTCAGAACATTTTCCCTGTAAAGAAGCACTCTAAGTTTGTTTATTACTTTGCTGTTACACGATTATCTTATCAGAAGAGGCTAATAGTTTCTGAGTCCAGAGATTAGCATCTTCTTTGTAGTTTCATGTTTACCAGTACAATCTAGACGTTCTAACTGGTGACATTTGCCACAATTACTCCAACTAATGCCCCAGAAAATTAGCAAATAGTTTACAGATTCTATGTCTTTTCCTGGTTTAAAATTCTTAAGCCTTGTATCTTCAACAAAGTTCTCTGGCTTGATTTATTATTGATTGAATTTCTCCTTTTGCAGTTTGTAATAATTATGCCAAGGGTAAGTGGGTTGCCGATAGCAGGAGGCCGCTGTATTCTGGGTTCAACTGTAAGAAATGGTTATCCTCAATGTGGTCATGTAGAATAACAGAACGACCAGATTTCTCATATGAGGGATATCGCTGGCAACCAGAAAATTGTGAAATGCAAGAGTTTGACCGGTCTGCATTCTTGAGAAAGTAGGTATAATCCTTTCTTCTTCTTAGATATAGTTCTTCATAACATCTTTCAAAATTATCCGCCTGCTACGTTTATTCAATTGCTTATATGTAAATATGCTTAAAAGCTTTCTGATTTTATGACAAACATAAATAACCTTGCATCATTTTAATTTTCATTTTATTCGGTCTGTACTCTGTTTGGTTAAATCAGAAATTCTACTCATTTTGTCTTTTACCTTTTTCTGTTTTTCTTTGGGTTAAAAAATATAACGGAAGTGTGTGAATCTCAATTTAGGGATCTGTTTAGATAAACTTCTCCAGAAACACCTATAGGGAGAATAAATGAATGAGCTTCTCCATAAATTAAAATAGATATGTAAAAACTGTCTTAGTTTTCTAAATTCTAATTCTTAACTTGTGCATGAGCTAATTTTTAACTTGTGCATAAGCTAATTTAAACTTACGGAAAAACTCATTTAATTTTTTTTTTCTTATTTATTTTCTGCACGTGTTTATAGAGTTGTTTATTTTTTTTCAATCGGACCCTAAATAGTATTTAGTAAGTGGTATTTGATACTAATGTGGAATGTAGGATGCAGGACAAAACAATTGCTTTCATAGGAGACTCGTTGGGCCGGCAACAATTTCAATCTCTAATGTGTATGGCCACTGGTGGGGAAGAGAGCCCAGAGGTTCAAAATGTGGGGTGGGAGTATGGTTTGGTAAAAGCACGTGGAGCTATTCGTCCAGATGGTTGGGCTTATAGATTTCCCAAGACTAATACCACTATATTATATTATTGGTCAGCTAGCTTAAGTGATTTGCAGCCCCTTAACATCTCAGACAAACTGTCAAACGTTGCCATGCATTTAGACCGTCCCCCAGCTTTCATGAGTCGGTTCCTCCATCGCTTTGATGTTTTGGTTCTTAACACAGGACACCACTGGAACAGGGGGAAGCTTACTGCGAACAGGTGGATAATGTATGTTAATGGAAAGCCAAATGAAGACAAACAGATTGAAGTAATTGCAAATGCCAAAAACTTAACAATCTACAGTATAGCCAGATGGCTTGATTTGCAACTTGTTTCGCATCCTCGGCTCAAAGCTTTCTTCAGGACTATATCTCCTAGGCATTTCTTCAATGGGGATTGGAACACTGGTGGAAGCTGTGACAACACTATCCCTTTAACCAATGGAAGTGAGGTCATGCAAGAAGGGTCTATTGATACAACTATCGAGGGTGCTCTAAAGGGTACAAAGATTAAAATACTGGACATAACTGCCCTTTCGCAATTGAGGGATGAGGCTCACATGTCGCGCTACAATTTTAGAGGAACTCTTAATTCAAGCGACTGCTTGCATTGGTGCCTACCTGGTATTCCAGATACGTGGAACGAACTCCTTGTTGCTCAGATATAGGCTGTGTCATACTTAGGCACCTCTCCTTGCTTACAAATGCATTAGTAAGATGTTTAGGGCACCAGAATCTGTCCATCATTTATGGTCTAGGAAGACCAATTATTTGTTTCGTCCAATGATGTATTTCATTTATTGTTTTCTCACCAAATAGGAAAAGTGGGGAGATCGTACAGGCCCATTCCATTTTCATTTTATGAAAGAACAATTAGCTGAAACTTATATATATGTATGATTTGGACAGAATCGAGGACGAACATAACCACACGAGGTATGAGCTATAAATACCATAGGCATGACCAAAGTTGACATGGCCTTTATTCAACAGTTTGAAATGATTTTGTATTTTCTATGGTGGTATTTGTATTATAATTAGTTTCCATTTGAGTAGAGTGAAAAAGAAATAATCATTGGGACCAGTAGTAAATGCTTGTGTGTTAAAACACTATCTACTTTCTTTCAGGTCGGAATAGATTTCTTTATTTATTTTATTCTATTTTTAACATGGACTGTGTATGTGGTTACAAACTAATCTCTCCGAGAAACAGAGTGAAAACGGATTATGTTTAAGCTACCATATCATCTTCTGTTGAACCAAAACTCAGTTTTTATATCAGATCATTGAGAATAATAATGTATAGTTTTTGTCATCTAGTTTCCAAATTTAGTTAACCTTTTCAGTTGTCTTTTCTTAGTCTTACATGTGCTTGCCCTTATTTAATTTTGTTTACAAAAATTTCATTCCAGAAAGCATTAGAGTTTTGAAATTCTAATTACATCGGCACCCTACAGCTTCAACAATCATGTCTCTGCTATTTTATTTTATTTTCTGACTGTCTTAGAGGAGAGGATGAAGGATCATACTTAAGTTGTTTTAAGTCTCACAATAATGAACAGATAAAATCAATCAGAGAGCCTTTTGTGTATTCAGGCATACCTGTGGGGGGGGAAATTAGGGATGGCTTACCTGTGTATATATATATATATATATATATATATATATATATATATATATATATATAAAATATTTTTTGTGTTAACATTTAATTTTTAAATTTATTTTTTAAATAAAAGTTTTCTTTAAGTTAAAATTAAAATAATTATTTTATTAATTTTATCATTTTCTAAATTTTACTATTTTTTTATAAATTTAACCAATTTTTAGTTATAAAATTATCTAGAAAATAAATAAAAATAATTTACAATAAAATTATAAAAGTTATTTATATTTAATTTCATAATTACAACAATAAGACTAATACTAAAACTTATAAATATATTTATTTGATAACATTGTTGTTAATGCGATCAAATTAATACTACTAACTTATATTAATTTCAATATTGTTAAGATAATAGTCAACAAAATAGTAAGGATAAAGTAACCAAAGTCGTTTCTCAACGAACACAAATTATTTTTTAACAAATTAGTTCTTATAAAAACTATACAAAATAGTTCGTAAAATTATAAGAAATATAAGAGGATTAAGGTAACCAAAAAAAGAAAGAAATTTTAAAAGATAAAAAGAAATAAAAATAATAGTAAAGAAAATAGATTGATTTCACCGTTTTTTAAAATAGATTTATTATCAGTTATTTAAAGATTATTGCTCAATTAATTAATGTTGTTGATTTGCAAATTAATTAATATAAAATCTTAATCAAAATATCCAAAAAAATATTTATGCAACTAAAAAATTATTTTTAACATATATTTTTGTATCTCATGCTCGATAAACCCAATTATACAAAATTTCAATTAAATCAATCTTTTAATAACCAAAATTCAATAAAAAATCTAAAATTAAATATTAAATAACGATATAAATATGAACTCATCACTATGTCACACGAAAATATTAATTTAATTGTACTTTTATTTTCTTATACATATTTTTTCAACCTATAAAGAATTATCAACTCAATACCTAAATATATTCGGTCCAAACTTAGTAAGAACATCCAATTATAGTTAAAATATTTATTATAAAAAATTATTATATTATTTTTTAAACTTTTGATGCAAGGAATAAATTAATTTATATTTTTACTTTTAGAAACATGGTCAAAATTTCACTTTAATACAGTGTATATTCTTTAACATTGTAAATTACACCTGTAGCAACCAATAATATAATTTATATATTGAAATCCTAGTGTGAAGTTTATACTTCTTTTTTGATATATAATTTTGTTACATATTTTAAATATATTGGAGATATAAAGAAGTTTTCTAATAAATAAATATATTTTCTGAACTTTTTTTAGGTTTATTCTAAATAATAATAATAATTCAATCATTTGTATATTTAATTTTTTTTTCAGATAACCTAGTCATCATGACATAGCCATACTTTGAAGTTTACGATCATCCAATGCAAACATAAAAGTTATCTATCAAACTACATTGTCACTTCATTATTTTATTTTACATTATCTTTCTCTAATACGAGCTTATCCTTTCATTAACCTAAACGACGTTGTTTCAATTATTCTATTAGGCACACACCCTCGACAAAAATCTCTCTCCCACTATAAACCCATACATTAGGGCGCGCTTTTACCGGGCATCTCTCGCCACCGCATCTCCACCGTGTCTCCGCGGCAGTCCCGTCCTTCTCTGCCACCGCTTCTGCTTATCTCACTCGCTCTTTGTTTCTATACATCTTCTACCGGTCTCAACAATGAGTCTTTCAGCGTGCGCAGAGCTATCACGTTGTTTCGCCGCCGCAGCATCTGCGAAACCTAATTCCGGCAAGTCTAACTCCACAGCCGCAACAAGCCTCGTTATAAGCAGTCCAATAGGTCATGACGGTGCCGTTTCGTCAGTTTCTCGGTCGAGGAAGACCAGCAGAATAGTCGCAGAAGCTAGCCAAGGTCTTACTTATAGGGACGCCGGCGTGGACATCGATGCCGGTGCCGAACTTGTGCGCAGGATAGCGAAGATGGCGCCAGGGATTGGAGGCTTCGGCGGTTTATACCCCCTCGGTATCGTTAGACTCTTTTTTACTCTTTGTTTTTTGTTCCTTGTAATTGAATTTAATCGAATCTGTTCTCTGAGTAGGTGACTCGTACCTTGTTGCCGGAACCGACGGCGTGGGAACGAAGCTGATGCTTGCCTTCGAAACTGGAATTCACGATACTATTGGGATTGATCTGGTAAAAAATTTTATGCAATGTGATTTTATTTTATTTTTTAATTTTACTTTGCTTTTTGTGTATGGTTTTGGATGTTTGAGCGTTTTTTATTCTGTTTAGGTTGCTATGAGTGTGAATGACATTGTGACTTCGGGGGCGAAGCCTTTGTTTTTCCTTGACTACTTCGCCACTGGCCGCCTTGACGTGGACGTGGCGGAAAAGGTAATTTCTGTGCCTTCTATTAAACTTTGAGCGGGTTGTGAAAGCCTATTCGTGTTTCTATTTTCATATAACTTCATTTTCTTCAGGTTGTAAAAGGCATTGTTGATGGTTGTAAGCAATCTGATTGCGTTCTGTTAGGAGGAGAGGTAATTGATAAGCCTTGCTGCTTGTTTTTTCACTGTATATAATTGGATGTCATTGGTCTTGCCATGTCATGTTGTCATTAATTCACTTTTGACACTGAAGTAATTGGATAATTCACTGCTAAAATTAGATATATTTTTTTTTAACTTATTGCGAGTCTCAGATATTGAGTTGAGTGTACTTTGATGAATGATTGGATATTGACTAGAACAGATAAGATTAGGAACAACTGCTTGTGAGAAAAAAGTTGAAGGAGCAGTTATTGTGTTGTGGCTTGACATTGTGAGAAGAGTAATAGAACAAAGGCTAGTCATCCTTTGCTGATTGGAACTTGATTGTCGTGGATTTTTGTGATCTTACATTGTTGCCAAGATGATCATGTACATGAATATATTGTTGCCAATATCTCTTCTGTAACAAATGTGATTTAAGAGAGTATGGTTTTTTATATTTCTATTTGATTTTATTTGTTTTTCAGACTGCAGAGATGCCTGGTCTCTATAAAGAAGGTGAGTATGATCTTAGTGGCTGTGCAGTTGGAATTGTGAAGAAAGATTCTGTAATTAATGGGAAAAATATTGTTGCCGGTGACGTTATTATTGGTCTACCATCGAGTGGAGTTCACTCGAATGGTTTCTCACTTGTAAGAAGGTCGGTATAGAATCGATAAGATTTTATTTATTATGGATTATCAGTTACTGAAATTTAATAATATATCCTAACAGAGTACTTGCTCAAAGTGGTCTTTCACTGAAAGATCAACTTCCTGGTAGCAATATTACTCTTGCAGAGGCTTTGATGGCCCCAACTGTGATCTATGTCAAACAGGTCATTCTACATTCTGTGTGACAAACTTTCAAATATCATTTTTTTTTCTTATTTAAAATTTTTTCCCTTGACTTACTCTTAATTTTCAAAATAGGTACTTGATTTAATTAGCAAGGGAGGGGTGAAGGGAATTGCCCACATCACTGGTGGTGGTTTCACAGATAACATACCCCGAGTTTTTCCGGAAGGCCTCGGAGCATTAATATACGACGGCTCGTGGGAAGTGCCTGCAGTGTTTAGGTGGCTTCAGGAGGTAACACATTTTCTGTAACGCTCCTTGAATAAATATACCATAGCAGAAAAGAAATAATATAACTACTATGTATCTTAATTTGGTCTTCAAAATTTTAATGTATAAAGAAAACATACAACACACAACACTAAATTGATTGATAACCTCTCACATTAGGCTGGGAAGATAGAAGACTCCGAGATGAGACGGACTTTTAATATGGGCATAGGGATGATCCTGGTGGTTAGTCCAGAGGCAGCTAACAGAATACTCGAGAACAAAGGCCAAACGGACAAATTCTACCGCATTGGTGAAATTATAAGCGGCAATGGAGTCACCTTCAGCTAATTTTGTTAGTTGAGTATTTTAGTTGAGTTTAATAATGTTGTGATTTTAATTTAATACTTGGAAAGTTTCTCTGAGGATGAGATTTGAACTCTCCGTTTACTTAGAGCCTAATAAATTTCCTAACATAAGTGTTACAACATTTGCCAACAATTTTGCTGATGTCAAATTGCTGTTGAAAAGTGTTTAGGCTTATCTTGATCTCGCATTTAGTGAAAATGATTGAAGTATAATGATCTTGTGATTTTAGGGTCGGCTCTAGAGAGAAGGCAATGGAAGAGGGTGACTAATTCTCCTGTATATTATTCATGAATAAAAGATTTGAATAAACAGGTGCCAATTACATAATGAATCTAGAAAGGAAAATAAATAAAAAAGGATCAGATAAAATCAAAAAATCTTATTTTTGACCCAAGATTAATCAAATCAGAGTAATGATGATTTCAAACAGTCTTCCTAAGTTGGTGCGTAGTTGTTCAGTATGCACAATTTGCTTTCAAGAATTGAAAGTTGTGTTTAAACAATTCTTTAATAAGATTGTTGATAACTTATTGATAAATATGACATTCATCTTTTTCTTTATCAGTGAATGTCAACCAATTTCTACCAACTTAGTTTAGTCATGAAGAAGTTATAATAATTAATCTTGTTATTACACTACAATTTTACTGGAAAAGATCCAGAAAAAGTTGTAATCCTTCTAGAATCCTTTTAATCTGTAGAATATCTTGGTATATTGCTCTATATTCAACCTACACTGCTCTTGCTTAGCCATAACATATTACTCTTCTAAGTAACTTAGTTTCTCCAACAAATGTGCGTGCGGTAACCTGATATTGATTTTAAATCAGTAATAGATTCTGCCTAACATGCATATGTGAATACCTTAATTGTTTTTGGTCCAATTTTAATATACCTTAAAATCGGTGGATAGTCTCTAAATGTTTATATGTGGTGATGGTACAAATTGACTTACCAAACAGATTCCAAAAGTTATATCTCTATGAGTATAAGATAGATAAGTTAACCTCCGCACCAATGTCTGATATTAGTTTATATCTATAGGATAATGATTGACCTACAATCATTATCTTAGTTTCTTTGAATGCATCTAAAATATATTTCTAGAGATATTGCAATCCTCCTTTTCTGATCTTGCAATCTACTTTTCCAAAAATATTTTAGGAATACAAATTTCTTAATTTCAAACTCAACAAGAGATGCTACAAATTATTTATTTCTTTAAACAAAAATTACAATAGCATCCACACAAATATTTTTTTTTTCAAATAAAGAGCGTTCCATAAACATGGTGTGATATTGAACATATTTTAAGACATTCAATTAAGAGTTACTTCTTATTTCCTATTATACAAATTGATATATGCTTTCACAAATTTTACTTCTATGGTTATTAATAAAATGGTTAAATATATTTTTGTTCTTAATTTTTTAACTTTTAAGTAAAAATTGAAAGTAGTCAATCTTCAAAATTTAGTCTAATTTAGTCCAATAAATTAATGTATAGATTTAATTTTTTTAATCAAAGTTTGTTATATTTATTTGATGTTTTAAATATTTTTTTGATAGTATTTGAATTGGATACACTATTTAATATATTTTTACTTCAATGTTAATTAAAGAATTATCATGAAATATATTTAAAATGTTAAATAAATTTAATAAAATTTGGTTTAAAGAATAAAATTGATACATGTCTAAAATTAAAAGATTAAATTAAACTAAAATTTTAAAAATAAACTAATTTTAATTTTTACTGTAAAAATAAAAAAAAAACAAAATTTAACTTTAATAAAATCTAGACAATCATAACGCCGTTTAAAATAAAATATTTTTATAATACACTACTGCGTTAGAAAGTAATTCTAATATAAGATACTACATTTGTACCGACACCTTAATCTCCGCATTTCTATTGCATCGATATATATATATATATATATATATATATATATATATATATATATATATATATATATATATATATATATATATATATATATATAAAAT
>Ga0214545_1001198_pt1 | contig 47524 bp, 28 predicted proteins | sample CNSS4metaG_FD_160064 | JGI IMG/M metagenome (GOLD analysis project Ga0214545, IMG submission 160064) | Root nodule microbial communities from cowpea collected in UCLA plant growth center, Los Angeles, California, USA - CNSS4 | ecosystem: Host-associated > Plants > Roots > Nodule | place: USA... | reverse complement strand
ACACCAGCAGATGCTACCAGTTGTGCTGCAGCTTTAGGGCTTAGCACCAACTTCTTTTCCTTCATTTTTTCTGCAAAAACAACATAAAAACATTAGATTCCACTTTTTATATCTTTTATTCTCCTCATTCTATATTTTAATCCAATAGAGGTTGTTTTGGTGATTTTTAAATTAAATTCATGCAAGATAAATGTCTAAAGGATATGCAATTTTACCAATAGTAGACACTTATCACTTGGTATACAAGTTTTTTTAAAATGTATAATCTAACAAATATGAAATTATATGCATTTTTGTAAAAATTACTCTTAATTCTTTAATAACAAAATTAATAAAGTAAAATGAATTTTCAAACCAATTAGAAAAAGGTATTAGAATTAAAATTTAAGTTTGAATTAGTTTACCGTCTCTCAATGTTTTAACTATGCTTATGAAATAATTTAAATTTCTCAATGTTTTGATATTTATAGGTTTATATAATAATTCAATCTTACACTTCTATTTTTAAGTTGCATATATATATATATATATATATATATATATATATATATATATATATATATATATATATATATATATATATATATTTCTTTGTAGAATTTATTTTCCATTTATAAGAGAAGGTAAACATCAACTTAATTCATTAGAAATAATGAGGAGAGTGGGTTAAAGATGGAAAATGGATATTATAAAAATTAGAATTAAATCTCTTCAGATATAACTTACTCTTTTGTCTAATAAATATATGAAAATTAATATTTGAAAACAACTTTCATGATAATTGTTAGAATGTTGCCAAGAACATCCACCTTCCAAATTTGTTTAGGTCAAAGGTGAAAGTACAACATGACAATCATAGTTATCCTTAATTCAATAATTGAATATCCAAGCCATTTATTCCTATTTCTTTTTGCCAAATACACATTTAGCTAGAAATCAAGATGACAGTGTTGAATACTAGTTTTCCTTCCCTTTTTTTTTTTCTTCCCTTTATTACTATATATTTTTTAATGATCACATCAATCTAATATAATGCAAACATTAACTCATTCTAATAAATGGAGCGTGTATAGTTTCTCACCCTACATGTTAATCTCCTATGGAATATAAGTAAAATAAAGGACAAAAAATAATAGTTTAACTAAAGTATCCTCTATATAAAACATGGAATAGTGTTTTCAACTTTAATGTCTATCCATTCCACATCAACAATAAATAAATAAATAAATAAAAGTGCAAGATAATGAGAAATAATATTTTATCAACATGAGAGGCTTAATGCCAAGATCTTTGAGTTTTGGATCTAATTATTGCTTTTTCTTCAATTAGGAGACTACTGTTAGTTGGTCAATTACTAAGCTTTGTAGTCTATGCTTAATAAATACTTTTATTTATAAAGAAACCTCAATAAGCATGTTTTTGATAATATTTTATTTTAATCTTTTAACCATTATTGCTCTTAGCTATGGTGGAGCTTATACGGACCACATAATCTTGCTACAATTTTACTATTAGAATTATCGTTTTTGAATTTTTTTTTTTACTCAGAAATAAGTGTTGTTAGTAATAAACGATAATATAATTTGTTATATCATTAATTCATATACAGCATAAAAATGTTATAATAAAAAAAAAATCATTCATACTATCTTACAACCAATAAAAGATAAATTTTAATAACTTTACATAAATTAATTATATTTAATTTAAATATATTACTTTATTGATGAAAAAATCTGTTACAAAATAATAATATTTCTATAAATACTTTTGATTACAAGAAAAAGCTTTTGTAATTGAAGGGTTGGAGGAACACGATAGAGCTGTGACACAACACAAAACGGTAATGATGCAATGCAGTTTTCTTTGACGAAGAAAATTTATGAATAAAGAAAAATTCATGTTGCAGGCCATAATATACAAATTGAGTTTTTTCTATAATCAAAAAGAACATAATTATAAACAGTTGAAGCCGTTGGTACGAACTATGAAGTGAGCAAAACGAGGTGACTTTATTATAGCATGCTTATATTTTCTTAATTGAATTTAATAGAAATAACTATTCATTTAACATAGACTCTAAAAGATATATAGTAGCAGTTAGTCAAAGTTTTCCTAAGAAAAGATCATGTTCACATAAAGTATTGGAGTATACTTTTTTCAAATAGAAGAAGATTCCAGAGTATTAATTATTTTAATCGTAAATATTAAAACTATTTTGTTTAAAGTTTCAAACCAATAGTTATATGTATAAAGTGTTCTTGGTTAAACAATTATAATGAAGATGATTTTTTGAAGAATGAAGCTAGGAAATGGATTCTGAACTTTAAAACACTGTTGAGGTGGTTCAATTTGTGACTATGAAACACAGTGATATGAATAGAATGATTGTAGGCCAAAAAGAATTAGGTAGGGTAATCATATTTTTTTCTTTTTATTCTTTTTCTTCTTTTCGCAACTGTCAAACCATAACAAACCCGCCGTCTAAGACAACGTGATTAGGTGCACTTATACGGTCAATGTAGTGGAAGCACATGAACATGGAAAAATTATTAGGTATTTGGAAACTAGGTTTTATGATTTTTATCATTCTTTCTATTATTAACATCTTCTGCTTTTAATTTTTTAATTTATGTAATAAGGCTAAAGTGATATTTTCAATTTATTTGATATATTTTTCTTTAAACTTTAGTTAATTGAGATCTTTTCTAATGGTAAAGTTTTGAAGAGTACGGTTTCAAATTAATTAAAAATAAAATAATTTATAATATATAAATGAGTGTAAATTTTATTTTATAAATAAATTTTGTAAAATTAAATTAAACTGAATTAATTATTAATATTTAATTCAACGTGTTGTATGTACATATTATTATTAATTCCATTATGCATAAGAAATGAATAAGAGAATATAATAAGTGATTCGAAACTATATGTTCCGTTGGTGAAATAAATGCATAGATTTAATAGGAGAATTGTTCTTGGACCGTTAGGGAGGCAAGAAACTACCAATATCTTTAGGTTGGTTGGTTTGTTGAGAAGTGGATTTGACTAAAGGAAGCAACCCACAAAGATTTTAAACTTAGAAACACAAATGAGGTTGGATGCAAAAGGGACCCATTTCCCAAAAATATCATTTCCTATGCCAAATAGTGAATATAGCACGATGTTTAGGATCGACACCAATTTAATAAAATAGACAAACAATTAGGTTTTTAGAATATGTTGACTAGGTTCAATTTCACACTGTATACGCAGAAAATAATATATTACATAAAAACAAAATTCCTTTTAACAATATTATCCTACAAATTTGTGTCTACTTCTTTCATATAAGAATTAATACTCCTTCTATCTCTAATTATAATTAGGAAGAACTAAAATGTAGTGTTTTCATAGTAAAAGCTTATCAATATTTTCTTAATTAATAGATGTGATATTTTTTTATTTTATTCTCATTTTTATCTAAGAATGAATATGTGGTATTCGCTTATTTATTATTTTAAATATTAAAATAAATATATTTATAAAAATTAAAAATTATAATAAAAAATGATATTATCAAGTATTTAACCTTAAAAGGATGTATACTTTTTTTTAAAGTAAATATATAAAATATGTTATAATTATATAAATATGAAATCAGAATATAAAGTAAAAAATTAATAAATGTCAAATAATTATAAAAAAAAGTAAAAAATAATTAAATGTGTGTCTTAAAAATAAATTGAAAAACTAAGAATAAAAATAAAATTAGATTACATAATAAATTAAAAATATTTTATTACTTTAAAATGATAACGTGGGATATCGGGATAGGTACAAGAATGAAGTGATGAACATTACTATATCGGTTCCCACACTCAATTAAGGTGAAAATTACACATAAAAATAGAGATGGAGTTGAAAGAATAATCGTGGAATGAGTTCATTTATCATTCTTAATTATAATAAGATTCTTTCGGTTGATTTAATTTTTTAAAATTTAATTTAGTTAAAAACACTTGATATATTACAGTTACAAAAATATCCGATAAATATCAAATTGTTGAATGAATGAAACTTTCATAATACATACATTACTAAAAATTTTCATGAATTTTTTTTTGCAAATTTATTAAAATATTTTGCAAAATAAAACCGCTTTTTACCATATTTTCCAAAAATTTAAGAAAACTGTTTTATATAAAAACTTTTACAAAAAAAATTAGTAGCAACTTTTTATAAATTTTTTTCATAACAAAATTTATAAATATATCAAAAAATATTTTAAAACAAAATTAATAGAAAATACCAATATATTTAATAATGATATATTTAAATCATATTAAAAGAGAAACTTTATTTCATTTTTTTAAAATATTAGTTATAAATTTTTAGTAAACTCATCAACTAATTAAGGATATTTTTGAAAAAAAAATAATATTATTGCCTTATTTATTCGACTTCAAAGAGGTCTTTTTAAAAATAATAATAAATTTTCTAAATGGAACAGCAGATATATGAGAGAACACTATGTGCTGCTGACGTAAGAAAACAGATTAATAGAAAATGTGTATGTAGACATTAATATAAAATAATGAATAATGACTTAATACTTTTTTTTTTCTCTAAGAATAAATCTCAATTATTTGTGTTGGTAGCCTTCACAACCTAGTGTGGACCTACCTGGAGGATACACCACCACCACCTATTCCCCTTGAAGAAAATGGCCTAAACTATTTCCCTTAAATCAAATGTTGATCAATATTTCCTTTCTACGGTTCAAAAATCCTGAGTTGGCGAGGGTATCTGTTGATGGTGTTGTTGATGGTGTTGTTATTTTTGCAGGTATATTAAAATTTCGATTTTTTAATTGAAATTTGTTTCAGGTTTATTTTCTCTTGAATCTCATTTTCATGCATGGGTTATCCATATTAAAAGGGTGGACAAAAAATCTAATTTTCTTGCTCTGATATATTTTTGTTTCAATCTAATCCATTTAAAATACATTTTATTAAAAATCCAATCCATTTAAAATCTATTTTAATGGATCTGAATTTCAATCAAATTTACATTTTACATATTTTATGGATTGGATATCCATTCTCTAAATCAAGATCTTCAAATATGAATAATAAAAAAAAAATTTCTAATTAAAATTTTAGTTTGGTTAGCCTAAAGGTTGAGATGGACTAGGCTAAATTCAGACTAGAACGAGCCTTACTTGACAACCTGTACGAACCGGGCAGGCTTGACGATCTTGAAGTGTCGGGCAGGCCCGACGACTCGAACGAGTCATCGAGCCCAACAACCTGAACGGGTCAGGCGGGCCCAAATACACGAACGGGCTCGGTGAGCCAGACGAACCAAACGAGTCGATCGAGCCTGACGACTCGAAAAAGTTAAGCGGGCCCTGAGTACCTGACCGTGTGAGGTCGGGCCGGCACAAAAACTTAACCGTGTTGGACCGGCATGACGAGTCAGACAGACTAGGCCGACCCGACAACCTAGATAGGTCAGCTTGGCCTAGTTTAACAACATGGACGGGTCCTAGACCTGAACAGAGCCTTTTTGCCTGTGGGCTTTTTTGGCCCTAGCCCACATGAGTTAGGGCGTAGACCTATGAATTGGGCCAAATTAACAGCTCTAGCCAAATTGTATCATGTCGGCCTTAAGGACACAAGTTTTAGAAAATTAAATTTAAATTTCTTTTTTAAAAAATAGATTCTAGATTTTGAACTTTATCCAAATATTTAAACTGGATTTAAATCTTGATCTAAATATTTGGATCTGGATTTAAAAAAAAAATCTAAACTAATTTTGCTAAAAAAATGGATTTGGATCAAAAATCGGATCTAATTATTTAGATCTAAAATGGATATGGATTGGATAATTAAAAATCCAATCCATGACCACCCCAATAGGTCAGTATAGAATTAGGTGTGAACAAAGTAATCAAATGTGATCATCTAGTAAGTGGCTGTATTTTATTTGATGCTCGTTTTACACACCTAGGAATTTAGGCTAAGGACTCTTCTTCACCATCAACTTGATTAAAAAATTGGTGCTAGGTTGTATAAGTAACTGGATGGAAAGGTTGCAAAAAACATTTATTATAAAAAATGTTAAAAGGTTAGATAATTGTCCCTTCTACCAAGATGACGGGACATTGAAGGTGGACTTTTCAATTAACTTCTTTCTTCGATATCATCAATGTACAGACCAAAATGATTGTAAAATTTCAAAACCAATACTTTACAAATGTGAAACCTTCTTCCCACCTTTCCACGAGGGACGAAAAAATCAATGAGAAACTTAGAATCATTTTATTCAAGTAGAACCTAAATCAAATAAAAGGGCACAATGTCAATATTGTAATTCCTTATTTGATATGAGAAAGAACAACCTCAATGCTCAATTATGTGTTTAGATGTTAAAATAACCCTAATAAAGAAAAAAATAAGAGGAAAGAGCTTAATTATTGGATTAATGAAGTATTCTTTAACAAGTCAATCTTAGTTCAACTAAGTATTCTTTCACAATTAACTTCTAGCTTAACCAAGTATTTTTGACAAGTCACTCATAATTTAACCAAGTATTCTTTGAAAACCGGTCACTCCTAACTAATAATGGAGTATGATTTTTCAAACAACCACTTGGCTAAGATAAAATGCTAATATGAGTATCATCAAATTGCTCAATAGAGAGAAATATCGTTTGATGACATAAGTAAGATTGATGCTCTCATTTTTTTTTTTGTTGAGTGAACACAAACCAAACTTGAGTGGCAACTCTCCCTAGCCAACCAACAACATGTTCTTCAAGCTTTAACACAAGCAAAACTTTGCTCCAAGATTCAAATATCTTTAATCATGAGCTACACACTATGTAATTAGAGAGAGTTTTTCAAATTCGTTTCATTGTTTTTCATGCTAAAAAATCTCAATTGTTATTCTACTCTCTGAAAAATCAACTAATATAGCTTGATCATAAGTGAATTCAACAAATTGATTTATTTGTATGATCTGTTGATTTCACTTGACTCAAGTGAAATCAATCGATTGAATAACAATTCAATTGATTGAATACATTATAGAACTATATGCATCAAACTCTTAACTTGTTAAAACCCCTTTTTAACAGATTGAAAAGGACACACACAAGACAAAATACATATACACTATGTCATATAGTCTACGAATAGAATTCAAACTTCAAGTTTTGAGATCTTCATGGTAACTCCATATGCTACAAAACACAAGCTTGATCATCAACGAATCTCATCAATTATTCACCAATCAAACATGATCTCATGCACTTGCTTCATCAAATTCATGCATTAATTAAGGTCACTTGTGCTAACACGATGTTCTCTATAAAGCTTTTTAATGGGGCAAAAAATGGAACATTTGAACATCATACATTATGGTCTCTTACTTTCTTTTTCTTCTTGATTTATATAGACTATGCAAAAAGTAGTTATTGGGCAACTTTTGCTTTTCTTAATGTCCTTCTTGTGTATACTAACTAGATTTTCAATGATGCATTAAATGTACTTTATAAAGCACCAAACATTCTTTTCTCCTTTACGTGGCATCCCAATTGATGGTTGTACTTATCTCTTGGGCAGTGTGCCTTTTCTTTAATTTTTCTACTATGCAAAGGATATGAAGTAAACAGTCATTCCAAAGTTGACAATACACAACTCAAGGAATTGAAGAAAAGTTGTTTTAATTATTTATCCGAGATTTTTTATGTGACTTATGTTTTTTGAATGAATATTGTTGGCATATGAAAGTAACAAACATTCCCTACAACATAAAAGAAACATTTATATGTTTTTTTTTTGGAGTATCATGTTAAGTTGTTTCTATGTGTGTATTGATTGAGCATATTCATGTTTTGTCAAACATAAATAAAGACTATATAATGTTATATTGTCTGTCAAAAGAAATATTTGCATCTTGATTGATTTGTTGTTGTGCTTAACTATTGTCTTATAGACGAAACACATGATCATGTCTTGCACTTATTTTCAAGACTTAATAAAAATCATAGGGCATTAGACTTTTGCTTTAACATTTTTGATTTTTAGCGAAGTTGGACTTTTCTTTATAGCTTTATCATCATGGATTACAATGAAGTGGGGTAGGTGCATGTTTGACAATTTCATCTGCATTCCAAAGTAAAAAATCATCCACATTCCTTTCCCCATGTTGTCTCATCTCCATCCTCATCGGGGAATGGTATACCCGTACCACGCCTACACTCATCCTTCTGCTGTTCTAAATATTAATTAAATATCTTTTTAAAAAAATTAAAAATCATAACAAAGAAAATATCATTTGTCAATAATTGAATGTCAAAAAGATACAATTTTTCTCCAATGTCAAATATCAAAATTAAATTATAATTGTATAGATATCAAAAGAAGAATATCAAAAAAACAATTGGATAAATGTCAAGTAAATATATAAAAGAGTACAAATGATTAAATGTTTGCACACTAAAAGAATGATTTAAAATAGCTTTCGTAGATTAGCGTCCATGAGGGGACGGACTCAAATAGCATCCCATATGTGTCTCGTGACCAGAAGTAAAACAAAAAAGAATACAAAAAATTTAGAGTGGGCTAAACCCACTTAAAAATATTATTCAAATTTTAAAAATGATAGAAAATAAAAAAGTGGGCTAAAGTGACAAGACTAAACACACACACATTTATATTAAATTTTGGAATTAAAATCATATGTCATGTGTCATTGTATAAAAGGTGAACTAAATTATTTTAATTAATTTATTAATGTAAGTGTCGGGTATGGTAAGAGTTAGGTGGAGAAAGAGTTTTTTAAGTTTTATCTCTACACTTTAACAATTTCATTTTTCACTTTACCCTTTTCACTCTCGTTCACATTTTTCAGCTTTGGCAAATCTCTTTGCTTGTTGGCATTTCCCCTATTATCGACACTACTAGTGTAGAGAAATCGCATCGGAGCTGCAATCGTACAGTGCCGCATTGAGGTGTGAGATTTGGGTAAGGAATTTGTCCTTTCAAACCCTATTTTTTTAGCACAGTTAGTGGTTGTTGACGAAGAGGGTGTTTATGTGCTTTTGTTGTCAATATGAGTACTCGTTGGAGGTGAAAAATGTGAAGGAGATGAAGTCTTAGAGTATTGGAGTATTTACTGTTGGGAGAAGTCTCAATACTGAAGAGGTAAAGATGTTCAGCTAAAATGTTTGATAATGGGATACTGTTAGTGTATGTTTCATTAATGTTGTTATTGGGCATGATTCATGGGGGATGGGTAATGGTCTTCTTAAACGTATAATTTTATTGAAATTCCTTACTCCTCCTCATTCTTCATTTTCCTATGACCATGTTGTAGCAAGATGATTCATTAAAAAAGATTCAATTTTACAAACTATATATCATATTTATGTTGTGATTTTGTTGTTGTTAGAAACAAAATACTTGAAGTTGTACAGGTTATTAAGTTCTTAGTAATAGCCAAATCTTTGAGCTCATTTAAGAAGGTATGAATTGTAGAAATTATGCTTCAGTAGATTTGATCAGATAATCATTTTCAACTTTAGCAAACTTTAGACGAAATAATTTTTAAGATAGTTTAAGTTCAAAGACAGGTACTTTACATAGTTTGTAATTGGATGACATTGTAAACATGCCTTATAATCTAAGTGTATAATGTATTTTTTTTTTCTTGAAAGCATTACAATGTATCTAAAATGACTTGTTTTAATTGACATAGCCAAACTAGTGCTAGTGGGATATGGAATTGAGAAGTTGTAGATCATGATGATTATTATGGATGACCTTGTATCTGTGGACATCCTCATTGAGGAACACCTAACAATTGAGCCATGCAGTGAATATATCACAAGTTGTGGCATTATTGCATTCAACAAAATTTAAGTTTTCTAGGTTTATTGCTCACATTGCTTATTGTTTGAACACTATGTTGCAAAATTTCCTCCTTAATTATAAAACACTTATGTCGTTTGATAGTGCTATGCCTTTGTTTCTTTATTGTTTCCTTCCTCCTTTTTCTTAGAGAAAATTGGAGAAATTAGTGGCAAGGTGACAAAGTGTTTCACAAAATATAAATGTGTTTAATAACTTCAAATATATACAAATTCAACAATGTCTTCAATTGCATGTTTTGCTTCTATACTTGATACATCTTTCATCTTGGTGTGTTGTCACTTTGCCATTGTTTGATTCTTCAAATATTAAATATCTTATCTCTGATTCACTTTTTCTTATTGATGTTCTCCCATCAATTGGGGTTGCATATGACAACCAAAGAACTTCAATTGTGATGTATGATTTTGGTTATTCATCCATACACTATAGGGGTATGTATTCATTCTTTAATATAACCTCATCACTTCAGCATGGTACTTTAATTTGTACATCAGTAGTGTTATACTAGTGACTTAAATGAAAATTTGTAGAGATGGTATCATGTGTATGTTGCTCATATTTTTAATGCCAAAAGTTTGGCTATAGGCCTACTATAATTATTTTGTGCTATAGATGCTTAAGCAAGATTTGGCCAATGGGATTACCCAAGTGAACTTACTTGAGAATTTATTTTTACCTTAGATTTCGTTTGTTTGGTTTTCTTCACTTGTTTATGAGTGTGTATGTTTTGTATGATAGATGTAGAAAGTTGAGATGCTACAAGTTTCTTCACTTTCGGGTAGCTGATAGAATGACAATGATCTTGGATAGGTTAATTGAATAAATATTAGTGTGGCACTAATGCATTTTGTACTTATTAACTCGCTCTATATGCCTCGATTCTAGTACAAACGAGGTATATCAAGATGCGGTGGAATTTTTATAATTTATGTGAACTTTTATGTCTGGTTTTTGTTACATTCGAGGCAAAGTAGGTTTTATGGCTCAGTTATTAGTACAATTGAGGCATATGTCACTCCAAAAATTTCACATGTTACGCTATTTTGAAATTTTTAAATTTCATCGCGAGTTTATGCCTCGGTTCAGCTTTAACCGAGGTAGATAATTCTAAATAGGTCTTAAGCCTTATTTAACCGAGGCATATGACCTAGAATAGGCCTCGGGCCTTATCCAACCGAGGCATATAAGGATTTATGATGATGAACTATGCAATTTGTTTACTTATCGAAATTATGCAAAATTATGGTATATGCAATACTTTGATTTCTTTCCTTAATATCATAAGTTAGTTTGGATCCTAAGAGTGAGTACCCATCGATTTCATTGGAGTTTATTACTTTACACTTTTATCAGTGTAATTTTAGATGGTTGCATTTGTGATACCTCAATGTTTAGGTATAGTTGCACCCTGTTGTGGGATTATGAGTACGGTTGTATTATCCTCCATTGTTGATGATGTTTCACGCTCCCAAGTTCTTAATTTTACTCAGAGCCTATAATGTTTTAGTATGTTGTGTATTTTTTGTATGTTACCTAAATTTATTTAATTACATGTTGAAATAAATGTATGTTGTTGTATGTTTATGCAATTATATATGCTTAAATAAATTGATTTATTTTGTTTTATCTAAAATCATTGTTGCATGAAGTTAGTCTTAGTTTCCTGTTTGAGATTGAATATGAAAATTATTTATTGTCTCCAAGTTTTTTTTAGAGATGTATTTTTTTAAACAAGGAGATAGTACTAATAATTTAAATGTGTGGTTTAATGTGTCTATTTGCAGATTTAATGTGTGGGATTTAAGAGAAATAGAAACTGCATAAAAGAATACTTTATGACCAAAATTGAGGCATAAAGACTATTCAAATTTATTTATTTTTTATTTTAATCAGCATTATGCCTCGAGGCAGTAAGTCACCCTCTTCTGCCTTGGTTATAGCCAGACCCGAGACAAAAATTCATTTATGAAAATTTATAGTTAGAACCGAGGCACCAATGATGGAATATGTCTCTGTTAAAAACCGAGACAGAAAGGTGATCCTTTTTGGCTTCGGCTATATATGTATGTCTTGGGTCTTAAGCCGAGGCCAAATGACCAAAATAACTACGGTAGAAATCCTTTCATGCACTGGTGTGGGTCTAGCATGAGATGCTACACAAAGATTATTTAAAAAGAAAAAGAAAAACTTAGTTTAAGGGAAAAACCTACGTTGCATGGGACGCTACACAATATATAATTTTAAAAAAAAAACATAGAGACCATTTGACTCACTCTTATTATATAAATAAGGTTTAATTAGTCGGATGATACCCACTTTTATTTAGATGTGTCACTTTGGTACCCGCTTTTAAAGATGTGTCAATTGAGTCTCAACTTTTGAAAAAATGCCTCAATAGGTCATTTTCAGCAAAAAAATATTAATACCGTTAACCGTATTGATATTTAAAATGACTTACAAAAACAAGTATTGGTATTTATATCAAAATTTAGTGGTAAAAGTCATGAATTAAATTAACGACTTTAATAATTTTTGTTTGAAAAGGACCTGATTAAGACACTTCTTCAAGAGTTAGGACTAAATTAACACATTTTTAAAAGCAATATCAAATTAACACATACTAATTAATCCTATAAATAATTTAAATATATATATATATATACATATATATATATACATATATACATATACATATATATATATATACATATTTATATATATATATATATATACATATGTATATATATATACATATGTATATATATATACATATGTATATATATAAAAAGGGCATGACCGTTACTATGAAATTGAAAAGGAGGGTTGACCTCACGCTAGTATCAATATTTTATAAATATTTAAATTATTAGCCAAGTTATTTCTAACTCAAGATGAAGCTGATATAAAATTAAAAGTCCTTTTTGTGGGTTCAAACCGTCTCTATTTTGCTTTATACCTGCAGTACACTCAAATGTTATGAAGCTTCCATATACAAGACATGGGCTTGTAATAGACGCACATGTCGCAATAGCGTCCGGTTTTTTCTATTTAAATGAGTTTAATACGGATACTATTCCCTTAATTTCATGTAGTGGCATAAGTTACGAAACTAAATATCAAATAAAAATTCATATAAGTTCTTTATGTTAACTAACAAATTAAATATATTTTACAATTTTAAGACAATGATGAATAAAAGAATAAGAATATATATACTAAAAATGGACATTACTCCTGTAAAACACTTCGTTATCATCTCTAATTATGATATTGTTTTCAAAGTTCTTTGGTAGATATATGTTTAGTGCATAAGGTATATATCATTTACTCCAACGCACTTATCTTAATCGATGGAAAGTTAGAAATGAAGCCCAATTCTAGATTTAATTGTAATGCACTTGTCCGTTTATTCTTTTTATTCCTTTCCTACCCATACAAGACTGCTTCGAAGATACTGTTGCATCCTAACCCACGCAATCTTCTAAACTATAAGAAATGAGGATATTAATTTATTAACTTCAAGACCCTAATTATTTGGGTGCTACCTGGTTCAGACATCTCACTACATCTTTCAGTGGGTTAACCGGGTGCTTATAATCATAATCATTTCTTAACATTATTGAGTGAGACTTGTTGTTTAAGGAAATCCATGAGTCCCTTTTTCATTATCCACTAAGCAAAAAAGTTATTAAGGGCTTTGTTAATTATATTTTGTAAACTCGCACTGTACAATCTTTATCAATTTTATGATTAGAGATAAGATTCCCCTTGCATTTTCATTTAGGCTAGGCTTACTTTTTTCTATCTTTTCTTGTCTATGTTTTGTTTTTAACTTATTGTCTCTCGTCACATGCAAAAACAAAATCAACTTGATGTTTAGTATGACCAAGCTTCTAAAGATATACACACTTTCTGTGGTGAACATAACTCCAAATTTTAAGATTTAAAAATTTGCCAAAAAACAATGAAATTAGTGATGGCCAAAGATTTTAGAATTTATTGGAGAAGCAGTGCACTAATTGTAACTTTTCCAAGTTAAATTCAATATTATTTGTTTGGTTGAAGGCATGGGGATATGTTGATAATGGCATGATGATGAATTTGACTCTTGAGGATCTATTGCTTAAGGTTCCTTTGTTTGAAAAGAAACCCTAATACTACAAGAGAGGTCCCTCTTGTCTCCTCTTGTAGTAGCTATGAGATGTTGAAGCAAAGTGCATTGGATTGTTTTGGAAATATTCCCATAAAAAGAAATTTAAGTTCCAGGCGTAATTATCTGGTTGTGAGAAAAAGCACAAAGGACTCATATAATTATTATTATTATGGAAAATCTCAAGTGCTCAAGGTGATTTGATTTAATTAAGGGACAAAATTTGGGGCGGTTCACAAAGTAATACGAAGTGACATCCTCACTAGAATGAGGGTCCCATGATTCTTATGTTGTCTTAACCTTCATGGAACAAACAAAGCATGGCCAACAAGATTATCGTGTTTTTGTCACTGAAGGAGAAACAGTGAAGACATGTCACTTTAGATATCCTCAAACAAGTTGGTTTTGTTCATCATGGTCCCCCTCACGATTCCATGTTATCTATTGGCCCCTAGTGGATTTTTTTCGATCATTGACAGATAATTATGCATCTCAATATCTCATCTAAAATTCGATCTTAATTAGGTTCTGTGGGTGAAAAACATTAATAATCTCATTTCAAAGACCTAATTTCTAGTTTGGAGAAACAAAAATAATGGAGCTCCTTCTGATAGATAACACTTCGTCGGTGGAAGCTTCTTCTCTCTCTTTTCCACTTTCTGATGAACACTTCTTTCTTATAATACGTATACAGTTAATCGTTCCATGAGCATGCAACTAATTATATCCAATATTTTTGTTTGTGAAATTATTGTAAGCAATGATAAGTGCTCACGCATGGGTTTTTAATATCAACTAGTTGAATATATATATTTAAAAGTGATTTTCTGTGAAATTATCTTTTATAGTATTAGATTCTATTAATTTAACCGCGTAATATACTGTTATTAATACAACGATTATGTATAAAATTAATTATTTATAATTTTTGTGATTATATAAATACATGTTTTGGAATCATGTATCTGAATTAATTAGTATGAACTCAACCATAAAAAGGCACTACTAGAATTTTTTTTATATTATGAGATTTTTTGTGCAAAGTTGTTAAAAATATTTATATGAAAAGACTTTTTTTTTAAGAATTTTAATTGATAAACAATTCTTTTCTGTATAATTATTTTCTACAAAATTCTAAAATTTGTAAGTATTTTTTATAATTTTTTTTTTCACGAAAAGTGATTTATATAAAATATTTTACAAAAAAAAATAATAACATTTTCTTGAAATTTTTTTTTCATAATAAAATTTTTAAGTGTTTCTAAAAAAAGAATTCAAAACAAAATTAGAATGAAATAAGAGTTTTTTTTAGTAGTGAGGAACAATTGATGTGAGAGCAAACCATGATAAAATTTGTAAACGACTATTATTTAATATAGCATTACTAAAAAACCCATATTTCCTATTAATTTTGTTTTGATTTATTTTTTTTAGGAAATACTTATAAATTTTGTAATGAAAAAAAATTTGTAGGAAATTACTACCAATTATTTTGTAAAATATTTTTTTTATAAAACACTTTTCACAACAAATTTTATAGGAAATAATTAAGAATTTTATAATTTTCTATGAAATATTACCCACGAAGGAATTACATGTCAATTAATATTTTTAGAAAAAATAGCAGAAAAAAGTTTTTTCTTTCAAATTATTTTAACAATTTTGCAAGAAAAATCTCATGTAATATGAGAATTTTTAGTAGTTAGTACTACTATTTTATTTTTTATTTTAAATAAAACATGAAATTAAAAAGGAAAACTAATAATAAATTTATCATGAAAGAGATTAGTATGAAGCCTAATTGTGGGGAATAAGAGTTAAAAATATAGAGTTAAGTCACTTTGTTGTCATTTTGATTTGTATTAAGATAACATAACCATTCACCTATTTGGAGATCCAAAGAAGAAGATATGAGATATTATCATTCTTAAAATTCAAAAGGGATTGGCAAGATGGAAAGGCAAGATGGAAAGGTAGACAACTATTTTTTAGAGGAAGAGTTTGTTTGATCAAAACTATAGTCATCACCCTTCCTCTTTTCTTTTTATCCTTCTCCAAAGCACCAAAGGCGGTGATAAAAGAAATCTAAAACCTAGACACAATTTTTATGGAGGTGGGTTCAGAAGGTAAGAAAATAACATCACGGACAAACATCTATCAACCAAAATATATAGGAAGTCTAGAAATAAAAGATGTACAACTATGAGGCACTCATAATAAATGGAAATGGAGGTAAGCAATTAAAAAACAAGGAGTATGGAAGGATATATTACTAGCAAGTGTGGGACCGGAGCAACATAAATCAAGGAATACAACAAAAAAAAAATGGATTCATGTAGTGGAGGGATTTAAATAAAGTAACAAGAAATGAACAATATCTTTGTTGGTTTGATAATGGCATTACATGAAAACTAGGAATTAGCATAAAAATTAAATTTTGTCATGATTTTCTTTGGATAATCACACAACTTTTGTCTTTTTTTGTTTTGTTTTTCTTATGTCAAGAGTCTTGTTGACTCTCTTTCTTCGGTTGTTGAAGCTTCAATCCCATTTAAAGAACATTTTTTCTATATTCTTGAAGTCTTTATGAAGAATATGATTATGCTATTCCTCTTACTAAAAGAAAAGAGGGCCTTTTTACCATTGAAGAGGTTAAGAATTTTAATCTTGCTCAAGAAATATCTCTAACAAGTATGAAAAGAAAGAATTAAGTTCCATATAATATTTCCTAAACTTCATTTATTTCTTATGCACCCTTTCTTGATCAACAAATATTACCATTGATGAAGTTGAGGATTTAACTCTTCGTTTGTGGGATTGGAAATGGCATTGAAGGACATTTTCATTATGGTGGAAAAAGATATTCTAGTATGGTACTGTAAGACCCATAAAATTTAATTAATTAATTAATAAATGCAGGTGGGAAAATTATTTATGATATTAAATTATGATTGGTATGACATGGAATAGTATTAGCTCAAATGGTTGAGAGTACTTTGATTGTGTGAGAGGACTTGGGTTCAAGTCCTATGTATGCCAATTTTGTGTTATTATTTGTTATTATTTTAATATATGCTATTCATGTGTGAAATAATATGATAGTTGGATTATAATTGTTAGCATGAAACATGAATTGGTATGATGGTTTGACATTGATTTGGTAATTGCATAGTTGTGGGTTTAAGCCTTGGAAAACCCAAATTAATCTTTATTTTTCTTTTGCTAATGTTAACTTTGGATGGAATTGGAAAGGGTAAAGGAAACCCTAACTTGATCATTGGACTAGCTTAAGGCACCAGTTTAAAAGGCAAAAGTGAGGGTTTATGAAAGGTTTTGCAAGGTTGGAAATATACCTAGAAAACAAAGACGAAAATCAAGAGTGAGGGAAGAGTAGTGAGTGAATTATTGAGGCTAGGTTGAGGAGAATCAAGGGTGGACATTGGTGATCAAAGGAAGAGCTTGAAATTTTCAAGTTTAGCAAAGGAAACCAGGTTAGGGAAGCTGGACTCCGTTGTTTATTTTATTTATAAATAACATATGATGCATGATGAATTGGATGCCTGTATGTTGTTGCTTTCACGAAATTCTGTGTTTTTGGGAATTTCCATAAACCGCCTGGCGGAAGATAAATCACCACTAGGCGACTCATATGTTTTTAGATGGTTTTGGGGTTTCTGGGAAGGAACCGCCTGGCGGCACACTCCTGGCTGCCAGGCGATGCATCTGATATAAGCTTAGCTATGTGATGGGATAATGAAGTTAGAACCGGCGCGTGGAACTAACAATGGTTTATGGGATTAGTAAGATTGTACTTAAGTCATTACATTTGGTTGCAATTTTAGGTTGAAGATCCTATGTGGTATTGAGACCTTTGGTATTGGGTGACTTGTTTGCGAGTGAAGTTCCTTAGTTGGGAAAGTTCACTAATTAGTCATATTAACTTAGAGTGTAATCTGTCACAGAGCCAAACCAGAAAGGAGGGAAAACCAGTTAAGTGGGATTACTGGTATGTCGCCTGGCGATGGGCTGGAAACCGCTAGGCGAAAGGGGTCAAAACAGAGGGCACCTGGTTCACGTGCGCATGGCGGTGAGGGACTTTCCGCCAAGCGGTACCTGCAGCGAGAAGGAATCAGAGGCGCTACCCGCCTACCGGTATTCGTCACCCGCCAGGCGTTCTGGGAGTTGGCAGCGCTTGGCGATAGGGATAGAAAAATGGGCCAGGCCCGACGGGCCGGCCCGCCAGCCCGACAAAAACAACATGGACCGGGTCTAAAAATTCAGCCCGCCAACCCGATACAGCCCGACCCGTCAAGCCTGCTAGCCTATCGGGCCAACCCGTAGGCCAAAATAAGCCAGCCCGCGGCCCGTATCACTTAGTGGAAAAAACCCCACGTGTATATTTTTTTTAGTATCCCTCCCTCACCTCACACACTCTGCGCTGCGCCCCAGTCCCTCCACACTTCACATTCTCTCTCTGCAATTTCTCTACACTCGCTTCTCTTCCACTCACGTCGTCACTGGCCACCGTGAAACACACAAGCCACCACGTTGTCACCGTTGGCCATAACTGCTTCTCTTCTCCTCCACCTTGACATCCACCACGTCGCTGGCAATTTTGAGAAAACAACGTCCACGACCACCGCGAAAACAGCGGAGCCACCGTCAGACTGTGATTGGCGGACGATTCCAATCGCCACGATCATCGCGAAGACAGGTATATTCCTAATTTGTGTTCTAGTTCCATTTCTCCCGATTTGTAACCTAAATTCCCGATTTTCTTAACCCTAAATTTCTGATTTTGTGATTTTCGACCACCACGACCCATTCTATGAATCATGAATCGTAATTGTTGTAGGTGCTGCCGTTAATCGATGTTCATCGTGAAATCTTCCCCAATTTCAATTTCGTAGCTGCTGCCGTTAATCACTTATTTGGATTGGAGGTAACCATATCGATCCATTGCTTTCAATTGAGATGAACGATTGGTCAGGATTGTTTGTTGATGTTTGTGTAGTAAAATGTTATTGGACTGCTGTATAATGGTATAATGGTATTGTGTTACTGTTTTGAGCTCCTAATGTTGATATTTTGTGCTAAAACTGTTGTTATTTTAGCACACGGTTTTGTGCTGAAAACTGTTGCTGTTTTGAGCTCCTAATGTTGATGTTTGTGTAGTAAAATGTTGTTAGGCTGCTGTATAATGGTCTAATGGTATTGTGTTGTTGTTTTGAGCTCCTAATGTTGATGTTTTGTGCTAAAACTGTTGCTATTTTAGCACACGGTTTTGTGCTGAAAAGTGTAACTATTATAGTAGAAATTTGTGTTGTTATATGGGTTGCTTTGTTGCTTGGGTTCTTGTTTGTGTTTCTTTTACTAAGTTTTGTTATTCTATTTGTTTTGTTTGTGTTAGGATTTAGTGAACCAGATTTAATATCATGGATGAGCATGAGTCTAATACTAGTCCTCCTCCAAGTAAAGATCATGAAACTCAAAATGTGTGTAATAATGAGTTTGAGAATGTTGATGCAGTTGAAGAGGATATGGATGATAGTGTAAAACTTAGAGAATCCTCTTGTAGTAAGAAAAGTGAGAAGTCAAGAACTTCTTATGTGTGGAAATATTTTACAAGGGTTGGGGTTGGTGATGATGGAAAAGAGAGGGCAAAGTGTAATGGGTGCAACAAAAAGTATGTTATTGGTAGTAAAAACTATGGCACATCTCATTTGAAGCGTCACATGGAGAAATGTAGTAAACTTAAATTTGAAGATGTTAGGCAAATGATAGTGGATGGGCAAGGAAAGTTAAAAGCTAGAAGAATAGATCCAATGGTTTCCCGTGAGTTGTGTGCCAATTTAATTATCCAACACGGTTTACCTTTCAACTTTGTTGAGTATGAAGCTCTTAGAATTTGGATAAGCTATATCAATCCTGATGCATGTTTAGTTTCTAGAAAAACAATAAAGAGTGATGTCATGAAAATACATATGAAAGAAAAAAACATGCTAAAGGAGGAGTTCAGGAAAATCAGAAATAGGATTTGTTTGACATCCGATTTGTGGACTTCTATAAATGGTGAGGGATATATTGTTCTGACAACACATTATGTTAACACAAATTAGAAATTGTGCTCTAAAATTTTGAACTTTTGCCACTTCCCTCCACCTCACACTAGCTTTAAGCTGTCAAAGAAAATAAATGGATTTTTGCATGATTGGGGAATTGAGAAAAGAGTATTTTCTTTGACTTTGGATAATGCATCTACTAATGATGTTCTGATCAGAACTTTAAAAAGTGAGCTTCGTTTTCAACATTCTTTGGTATGTGATGGTGAGTTTATGCATATTTGTTGTTGTGCACACATTCTTAACTTGATTGTGCAAGAAGGACTAAAGGCTCTTGGTGATTCATTAGATCATATTAGGGAGAGCATAAAGTATGTAAAGGGTTCTGAAAGTAGGATGATGAAGTTTAAACAATGCATTGAAAAATTATGGGACATTGATGCAAAAACTGCTTTGTGTATAGATGTTCCTACAAGGTGGAACTCTACTTTTTTTATGCTTGAAAGTGCCCTCAAATATAAACGAGTGTTTGGAAGTTTGCACTTGGTTGATGAGAATTATAAGTATTGTCTGTGTGATGAGAAATGGAAAAGAGTGAAAAAAATCTGTTTTCTTAGTGCCCTTTTATGAGATCACAAATATGATTTCTGCCACATGCTACCCTACATCAAACTTGTACTTTTTACAAGTGTGGACCATCCAAACCCATTTACTGGAAAGCTTAAAAGATGAAGACGAAGTTATCAGAGATATGGCTGAAAGGATGATGGTAAAGTTTGATAAATACTGGGATGAATATAGCATTGTCCTTGCATTTGGGGCAATTTTAGACCCAAGGATGAAGTTGGAAACATTGGGCTATTGCTTTGAGAAGATAGATCCTCTAACTTGGGAAGCAAAGTTAGAGAAGATTAAAGAAAAATTGTACAAGTTGTTCTCTGAATATTGCTCCAAGAATGACACTTCCAATCCCCTAAAGCGTAAGCATAGTGATATGCATATGTCAACAACATCATCCTCAATTGATTCTATCAAGTCCAATGCACTTCATGTAAGTCATATTACTTTCTAGTACATAAATTACTATGCATGAACTTATTGATTAAACTATGATTATGGTTTTCATGTTAGGAATTAAAACAACGCAAGATTCAAGCTTCTGTTAATACGGGAAAGAACCAACTTGACATATACTTGGATGAGCCAACATTGGATGCTGATATTACTGAAAGTATGGATGCTCTTGAATGGTGGAAGAGTAATAGTCAACGTTTCTCAGATTTGTCAATCATGGCTAGGGACTTGTTGAGCATCCCAATCACTATTGTTGCATCTGAATCTGCTTTCAGCATTGGTTCAAGGATCTTGAATAAGTATAGAAGTCGTCTATTGTCAAAACATGTTGAAGCAATTATTTGTACTAGCAGCTGGATGCATGGGTTTCGAGAATATGGTAACTTCTGAAATTTCAATTCTGACTTAAATATTTTCAATAATATTTTCAATAATAATTCCATGTATTTTTTTAAGATGATGATGTTGATGACAATGGAATAGCTGAGGGGAGTACTTCTAAGGCTGCATCTAATAACCCTGGCACTGAATTGGATATTGATGAAAACTGAAGGTGAGTAACTTAGTTAATATAAATTACAAATACATTGTTTGTTGATAAGTACAAGTACTACCACTGCATATTTAGATGTGTATGTGCACTATCCTCTGCATGTTTCTAAATCTTGCCTACTGATGATCAATAAACAAGTCTTGTCACTATGATGAAATAACTACTGCCACTGTGATCAAATAACTACTGCCACTATGATCAAATTGATGTATGTACTATGATGCAATCCTCTGCATGTTCGTGCCTTCCTTTTATTACATGTGTTGTAACTATATACTTGCTGTGAACTTTAATATCACTCTGCTGTGATTATTTATAAGTGCAGTTTTCACTTGCAAACACCATTGTATTTGTATATTACCATTGCTCCTATTGATTTGGAGGGTTTATATGCTTCTGCAGCACATTGTATTTGTATATTCACTGTGATAATTAATGCTTCTATTTTTTTTATGTAGCTTGCACTTTGGTTATGTTCCATGCCTAAAGTACTCTCATTCAGACATGTTATTGATGCTTCAACTGCAACCGTGACCTTGATGACTATGAAAGAGCCAGATGTCATTTACATTTTGTTTTTAATCATTTCAATTTGTTTAGACTTTGATGATGGACTATTGTATTAATGCATATGCATACCACCCTGACTATTATTATAGTCACTACTAGTATATTTATATATTGGGACAATATTCAGTCAACTAAATTTGAAATGAAAAAAATTAAAATATGATTTTGGGCCACAAAATAAACATATCAGGAAAAGGATGGCGGGCAGTCCGCAAGCCCGCCAGCCCGCGGGCCGGGCCCAGAAATGCAACTTGTTTCGCCTTGTCGGGCCAGCTCGGCCCGACCCATTTAAAGCGGGCCAAAAACGGACCGGGCCAAAACGAGCTGGGCTGACCCGTTTTGACACCCCTACCTGGCGACACGTGTCCTCCACCAGGCAATTTTACTGCTGCAGCTTGGGGTGGTGGATTATATAGAGTGCTCTATAATGCTTTTAGTGATTGCTTTAAAGGTGGGATTGCTGGTGTTCCTTGAGTTGTGGTTCGGAACGTATCCCTTGAGTTGTGGCTCGGGATAGGGGTTAAGCACGTGGTATTCCTTGAGTTGTGGCTCAGAATAGCATCTCTTGAGTTGTGGCTCGGGATGGCAGATGAACACGAGGAACCCTTGAGTTGTGGCTCGACTTGGCGAGTGTTGCCGGTGTGAGTGTGCTGGTTGTGGCCAGTACGGATGGGTCTAGATAGATTGCCCTCCTCAGTAGTTGGCTGACGAGTTTTGTAGTCTTGGGACGTTATGAATTATGTTCACATTTGGGAACTCCACCTGGCGTTACGGTGTATGATCCGTAGCAATGGTTCCCGCACGTGCTCTATCGGTTGTGGCCGATAGGTATGGCAGCAGGTCATCTTAAAGTATTCACTAGAAGATGTAGAACATGAATAATCTGATTGTGGTCAGGTGGCACGAATTAAAAGATGGAACAAATTGAGATGTTTGTGTTATTCATAGTGACGTGTGTATATGTATATATCTGTAAAATTATATATGTTTTATCTGTTAAGCTCACCCTATCTGCTTGTGTTTGGCGATGATCGTCTACGCGGTATACGTGAGCAGATGGTGTTAATGCAGGTGGTTCTGGTGAAGCTTAGCTACGGAGAGGGGATAGCTCGAGGAAATCTTATGCTTTGTTTTAATTGGTTTTGAGATCAGTTGTAAACCCTTATGGGCGTTATTATAACTTTTGATTTTGGTGATTGATGGATTTGAACGCTGTTTAAATTATTTAATAAAGATTTAAATTTTCCTGTTTTTTGGGAAAATGAGGTATTATTAAATGCTGTGTTATTAATTTACTTCTTTATTTTATTAAAAATCAGTAATATCCTGACGGGTTGTTATAGGTGCAATGCAATGTCAAGATTGTTTTAAATATGGCTACATTGCTATATTTTATTATCCTAAATTTGATTCTCACTATAAAACTTCTTATTTTTCCTTATACATTTGTTCCATATTGGGTTAATTGGGTTACTCCATCTACCCAAAATTCTAGGTATTTTTAAAAATCACAGTAGTTTCCCCATTCCAAAAATCCTTATAAAAATACTTAACCCATTCAAATGGACTATGATAACAAATATAGTGCCTACTTCTACAAAACTCCTTTATCTTCTACACAATTTCATTCTTATAATTTTGTTACCTATGATATTTCACATAAACACTTTTGACATTTATATGTGTCTGTGTATCATTTGATGACTTCTAAAACTAATATAGTGTTGATAGAAAACATCATTGTAGTGTTTGTTCTTTGTCTAAACAAACTTGTTTGCCTTTCATGGGTAATAATAATAATTTTAATATACACTATTTCGGTATTGTTCATGCCAATATATGGGGACCGTTTAGACATCCTACTTATGATGGTTTTCGATGTTTTTTTGACTTTGGTTGATGATAGCGGTCGTTTTACATGGGTGTATTTCCTTAAACATAAATCTGATTGTTTAACTCTTATTCCAAAGTTTTTTAAGCATGTGGAAAATCAATTCAATACCACTATTAAAGTTTTTCGTTCTAACATGCTAAAGAACTACATTTACATGATTTTTTTTTCAAATAAAGGAGTCATTCATCAGCTTTTTGTGTGTTGAACTCCTTGAACAAAATAGTGTTGTTGACCGTAAACATTTACACATTTTGAACATTACTAAATCTTTGTACTTTCAATCTAATATTCCTCTTACTGTTTGGGTTGATTGTGTTTGTACTATTGTATTTATAATGAATAGAACCCCTAGTCCTATTTTAAATAATCAATCTACTTATGAAATTCTTTTTGGGAAAATTCCTATGTACTCTAACTTTAAGGTTTTTGGTTCCTTTTGTTATGCTTCCACCCTTCTATCCTCTAAACACAAGTTCAGTTCTAGAGTCATTGTGTAAGACCCGTGAAAAATTAATTAATTAAATAATTAATTAATAAATGCGGATACAAAGATCCTTTATGGCATTAATTATTGTTTGATGTGACGTGGAAAAGTACTAGCTCAAATGGTTGAGAGTACTTTGATTGTGTGAGAGGACTTGGGTTTGAGTCCTATGTATGCCAATTATGTGTTGTTGTTTTGTAATTAATTTTTAATAATATGTATGAGCATGGAATTGGTAATGTAAGCTTATACGGATTAGACTGTATCACAAAACATGATTGGTTGAATTGGTTATGCACTTGAATGGTGACTGAGTGGTCGTGTGTTCAAACCTGGTTGGGAAAGAAATTAGAACTTTATTTTTTTAAGTGTAGTTTTGGAGGGAATATGAGAGGGCAACAGAGGAGAGCGAAAATTGGAAGAGTGAGAGGCTGAATTGGGTGTGCAAGGGCTGAGTTGTGAGAAAGAGGTGGAAGCAAAGAATTTGGTGAACCAAGGAATCCCTATTCCCTTCTCAATTTCAATCAAGAATTCAGGTTAGGGGAGCTGAACCGTAATTGTATGCTTTTGGTCATATTGCATGCTTGTGATACTGTTTTGCCATGAATTTTCGTGTTTCACATGAGAGGAATTAGGGGTTGGGTTTTGGGTACTGTTCTATTGATGTTTTCACCTAAATGTATGATTATGATGGATGTGTGCACTATGTACGCCGCTATTGTGCAAATTTGAGGGTTGGGGGACTGTATTGTATTTAAATTATGTCGTATGTTTGATGCAATTGATGTAAGCTGCTTTGGTATGAGTGGAGTGTGAATTGGTATGTTGGTTGTTGTGTTGCGTGCGTGATCAGTGTAGGAGTCTGCATTTCTCGCTCAGGCGAGGCAAGCTCGCCTAGGCGAGATTGGCAGAGACGCAAAACTCTGTTGTTACGCGAGCTTCTCGCTCAGGCGACGAGGGATGGGGTGAGCGACAGACACTTTCGCCTAAGGGAGGTCGTGAAGAAGTTTGCGCGTGTCGAGCGTAACTTTTCGTCCAGGCAAGGGATTTTTGGGGTTTTGGGCGACAGACACTCTCGCCTAGGCGAGCTCGCCTAAGCGAGATAACGTGGACAAATCACTGTTTTAAGCTCGCTGAAGCGAGGTGGACTAGCCTAAGTGAGACTGATGGTTTAGCTTGGGCGAGGGCCCATGGCTTAAGCGAGAGTATTGCGGATTCTATGTCTTTTGTGTGTTGTTTGAGCTAAATTGCTGGTTATTTCCTAAAGGATAGGAATTATGTCTGTGTTTGTGGTGTTTGGGCTATAAGGACTAAGTCCAATAGGGGTCTGGGATGTGCTTGATGGTTGGATGCATGATGGGCATGGAACTGTGTAGTTCTTATCGACTGCTATTGGCTGAGGAGTCCTTAACATGGTGATTACATCCGTCGGGCGCACGATGGGCAAGGAACTGTTATGTTTTTGTCGACTGCTATTGGGCGAGGAGTCCATATTATGGTGATTGCGTGCGTGCCAGGGTCCAAGCTAAGAAGGCTTGGATGTTTTACTACAGACGAGGAGTCTGTAGGGCAGGACTATGAGCAGGATAGGCTCATAGGGTTGGACCACGAATGGGATTGTTTCGTGGGAGCACGGTGAAGTCCCAAGACCTAGTTCATGTATATGACTCATGAAGGACTATGAGATCATGGATGGGTAATTTGAAAACAATGATATATTTAGTCATGTTAGTTTTTGGGATGGGTGGCATATTTATTTCATGTATATTTTTATATATTGTGCATAACTCACCCTTTTTGTGTGTGTGGCGATGATCGGATAACTTGTTATCCGGGAGCAGATGATTTGACAAGTGGGCCAGGAGATGCTTAAAGGCGGAGTGCAGGGGCTACCTGGATTTTTGAAAAGAATTTCTTATTTAGCCTTTTGATGTAAAATGTATTATGTTGGATTTTGGTGAATTATGTTATATTAAAGTTTAAATTTCCCACATATTTTGGGAAATGGTATCATATTAAATGAGGTATTTATTTTTATTTCTTATTTTATTTATTAAAAATTAGTAATATTCCTTAGGGATGTTACAATTGGTATCAGAACAAAAGTTTTGAAAATATTAAAAAAAAATATATTTTGGGGCTTTTGGGGAGTGAGCTTACTGTTTGATTGTGTGTGTGATTTAGTTGTATCTTGATAAGAGATGAGTGGTTTTGTTTAACTAAGTGAATTGGTTTTAACAGTTGTAATGTGGCGTATCCAGGTAATGGCTGCTAACAGGAGGAGAAGAGGTAGTGGTGCTGATGACATCACCTGGGCTATTCACCGAATGGTGGATGCGATGCAGACACCGGTAGTAGCGCAACCTAGAACGACGATTGCACTAGTTAGGGTGCCGACTGTGGAGGACTTCCTACGCCACAAGCCAGAGGAGTTTACTGGCAAAGCCTCTCCTGATGAAGCGGATGCATGGCTTCGCAAATGTGAGAAGATCTTCAAAGTGATGAACTGCGAAGATGAGCAGAAGTTGTTGTTTGCTACCTATCAGCTGAATGAGGATGTTGAATATTGGTGGGCAGGCATGGAACAACAGATGGGGACTAAGGAAGAGTCGGTGACTTGGGCCAACTTTAGGACTCATTTCCTGGACAAAAACTTTCCAGATACAGCTAGACAGCATAGGGAGGCTGAATTCCTTGCATTGCAGCAAGGGGACATGACAATGCAGGAGTATGTCAATAAGTTCGAGCATCTGGCGAGGTACTACTCGCAGGACATCACCGAGGAGTGGAGGTGTTTGAAGTTTGAGCGAGGACTCAAACATGAACTGAAGAAGGTGCTAACACCTCTTAGAGAGAGAAGGTTCCCAATCTTGGTGAAATAGGCCAAGAGTGTTGAACAGCTGGAGAAAGGCCCTAGTCCAGTTGTCCAACATCAGAGGAATGTCGCAGAGACGAGGTAGATGAAAAAGCCTTACAGCCGACCACAGACATCTCAGGGTCCACTTGCTACTAGTGTGGCGGACCTCATTTGACAAGGAATTGCCCACAACTGACAGGTGGAGTAGGAGGGTCAGGCGATTGTCGCAAGTGTTTCATATGCGACAACCCTGAACACTTTGAAAATAATTGCCCAAAAAAGAAAAGTCTGAGTGTGAAGAAAGGGCTAGAGCGGTTGGCAGGGTCTTTGCATTGACCTCCACAGAGACTACTCGATCAGGTAACCTTATCCTTGAGCCTTACTTCTTGTTGGGTTATTCAGTGTTGGTGATGAAGGATTGACCCCAACCAAGGATGAAGGCACATGCTTAAGAAGACTTATCATGTTTAGAAAGGAAATTCACTAATCCTTCATCCCTTTCATTTGTGTTTGTTATTTTTGATTCCCTAAGTTGACTTAGTTGAATCAACTTTAGTTGACTTGTTGACCTTTGACTAGGTTTGACTTCTTGACTATAGTTGACTTGACTTAAGTCAACATGCTAATCTATGTTTATTTGCTTTGTAGGTTAATTAGGAGTAAGAAAGAAATGCTAGGTGGCGCATGGTGATTGGGGAGCATAAATGATGTGGATGAGAGAGTAAAGCAAAGGCATAAAGCATAAAGTAAAAGGCATAAAACAAGTGTACCTATGTACCTTTGGTCTCCTTTGTTTTTAGCACACTTTGGCCACTTTTTGGAGACATATGAGACACATTCTTTGTCTCCTTTTGTGCTAGAACGAAATTAGCCTTGCACACACCATAGTTAGCTCTTTTGTCTCTCATTTTTTGTAACCTTATTTGACCTAGTTTCTAGAAGCTAGGGTTAGGTTTTTGTAGAGACATCCTTAGGTATCTTTTATTTGCTTAGAGGCCCCTAAACTCTTCTATATAAGGGGTACTCCTAGACATGTAAAAGGGTTGAACATTTTGAAGTAAAAACACTCTTGTGTCTCAACCATTTGTGAGAGTTTCCTCCCTATGGAGTGAATACTTTTAACCCTTATCTTGCATAGCAAGTGGCGGCACACAACCACTCATCTTCAAGGTTGCCATAGCTTCTAGCCTAGCCTTGTAGTGGCGTGCTTCTCACATTTTTACCATTTCTTTCCTTTCTATTTTATGTTTTCTTCTTCTTTTAATTGTTCTTGGTTTTCTATGGTTTATGTGCTTTCCATTTCCTTTTCGTTTTGAATCAATACATCATCTTCTTCTCTTGAGCTTTGTGAAAGGAACCTTCACATCTAGATAGCTATCTATCTTAATGTCCAGTGGGGATTTCACTTAGCTTTCTTAATCATCTCACACCATTTTCAATAATCTTAAAAAGGAACAAGATAATCCTTCATCATTTACAATGTAATTGCTTATAATTCAGTTCATTATATTTATATTTTTCTTTTAACAAAACCCCCCAAAATATTCCTTTTGCATTCAAAAGCTCCATTGCATTAGCCTTGTCCTTTGTACTGATCTGAGTTAATCCTTGTACTACAATAGTAAAGGTATTAGTTTTGTTTTGTTTAGGACCATTTAGGTGACAAAGTTGTTACCAGGTATACAAATCTTTCCTTCTTTAAGAGGTTTGGTGGACTTTGGTTTTACTATGGAGAATTTCCTTTAGGTGAGGCCAACTCCTAAAAAAGGAAACTAGAGAGGTCTAGAAGAGATAACTACTCTAGAGAGAACTTCAAGACAAGTAGAGTGACAATTTTGGTAGAATCTCATTACTAACCTCAAAATTAAAATAAAAGAGGTGAAGGCCTTTATTTATAGTCCAAGAAACTCTAGAGTTATCTATAAAAAGGAGAGGGAAAATTTTGAATTTGAGTTCATAAATTTAGAGCCAAAAGATTCATGCCTCTAGTGTGACTTGCCAAGTGGCAAGCTCATGCTTCTCACATGGATAGACACCTAAAGTATTGCCTTAGAGAGCAAGCTACACTTAATAGGTTTACTTGAGGCCCAAGCTAGCCCAAGTAAACGCTAATTTACATCTCACACAAAAAGCCCAACCCTTAGGTCGAAAACTACAAAAGCCTAAATAAGGTCCACATACCCTACACTACTTGGGCCATAATACAAGGCCCAAAATAAACCTATTCTACTTATTTAAAATAACATTGGCCTAATAGAATATAAGCTTGGGCCTACTCAACTCAGATAAAGCCCATTATTCTTGTTTACACCTAGCCATGGCTGGGGCATTTGTCATTATCCCCACCCTCTTTAGAAGGATTTGTCCTCAAATTTGCATGATTCTTTGTGACAACAACCATTTTCATTGGTCATGTTGTGTCTTCCTCCTCCAAGATTAAAGACCATTCTACCACAAACACCAAACAACAAAGTAAGTGTTAAAGGATGAAACACTAACTTTCTTTCCTTATGAGTGAAGGTTATTTCATTGGTGAAGCCATTATGCATGAATTTCTTGTCAAATTTTCAATGCTCCTCAATAAAATATGACAAGTGATGGCGAACTCCTAGCCAAAAGTCTAATCAAAAGGAGCATGACTAAACAAATTCAAGAAGAGTTAGCATCATTTATGCAACGTGAAGCTAGACTCCTTTTCACTAGGGTCATCATGAAGCAATTATAGACCTTGTATTAAAGGTCATGTAGTGTAAGATTTCTTTTAAGCCTTGTATTAAGGGTCAAGTAGTGTAGCATTTTTGAAAAAAATATTGCTTAAGTTGGAAGGCCATGTTTTGCATCTAGCTTAAGCTAATCTTAAAGCATTAATTTTGTAAACCTAACTTAGGTGGAGGACATCCCATACATGACATGGTGGCCACATGTCAAGCTCTTAGTGGATAGTTCTCTTACAAAGGTAGTGGCCATGTGTCATTTTCCTAGTGGAGAAATTTTCACTAAAATGACTTTCCACATGGCACTCTAGGAATGAAAAGTTTTTCAAAAGTAAGAGTGTCACATGTCATGCGCTCCTTCACCAAGATGACATTTTTAAGGTTTAGTGCAAGAAGGCATTTTTAGGGTTTTGGTCTACTTTAGAGACACCTTCATTTATAAATGGAGATGTCTCCTCCCTTGTAAGACCACTTGGACATATTTAATTTTATGCTGCCAAAATTTATTTTGAGCCATAAAATTATCTCTTATTCATTGTTAGAGCATCCCATGAGGTCCCTCTAGCTACCCTTCTCTAAAGTTAGCCTAACCTCCCTAAGAGCACCATCAAATAACTTTATTTCACCATTTTACCATCAAAACCGAGAGCATCTTCTCTCATTTACAACCAAATTCTGCAAGCTTCCATCCATCATAACCTCATCTTTTTGCTTGGCCCAACATAACTTGAGGAAGAGGCTGTCAACAAGCTTCCATGGGGATTCTATCACAAAACACAAAATCCTCATATTTCCCAATTGAGAACTTAACCTTCACTTGTTGGTTCACTGTCATTTCCCTATCTTCACTAAGGTAATGAAGTTTATATGGTTTATGATGGGGTAGAACGGTGATGGCCAACTTATCAACCACCCTAGTACTACAATAATTGCAATAGGACCCAATGTCTACAACAAGAGAATAAGTGTTTTCTTGAACTTTTCATTTTGTATGAAAGATTTTTTTTTATCAATAAATCTCTTTATGACGACTATGGTGGATTAGGTTGATTATTGAGAGCTCTTCTTATCATAAGAAAGTCCCAATCACAAGGGTAGGCACCTTTACTCTTTGACTCACTAGATTCCTCACTCTCATTAGCATTATCCTTATCTTGGTTACTATAAATGTCAACAACCCTAAGAATTATGGGGTTTTTTTTTTGTTGGGCATTGTGATTCAATATACCTCTACCAAATATGTGATGACCTTCCCTTGGTTTTTTTCTTTCTTTACCTAAGTTCCTAAAGGGTTCTTCTTCGAATTATTTGCTCTCCCTCTTGTAGTCTTTTATCCCATAAGAGCTAGAGTGGTTCAATTTCAAACCTTTTCTCAAATTTTATTGCTCTACCTTTATGCAAATTTGTACCAAGTGATTTAACTCTTGGTAGGTGATAATGATGTCAATGACGCGATAAAGTTAATACTACTAAACTACAATAACTTCAGTATTGTTAAGATAGTAGTCAAAAAATGCAAAGGGTAAAGTTAACCATATTTCGTCTCCCGACGAACACAAAATTGGTTCTTGGCAAATTAGTTCTTATAGAAACTATACAAAAAGGGGTTATTCAAATAAAATAATACATAAAGAAATAAAACTGGAAAAAGATAGAAAGATATTAAAAAAATGATAAAAAAAACAGGTTGAACTACTGCTTTTTCAAAATAGGATTTATCATTGGTTTCCTAAAGATTGTTCTTATTGATTTCTTGTATAAGATTTCAAATTAATCAATATAACTTCTCAATTAATTCATTGGCATCCTCACTTTTAACCAAATTAACTTCTCAATAAAAAACAAGAACTTTATAGATTAATCATAGTAAATTTAACTAAAGTAACTTCTCAATTAAATATTACTATGTCTAATCATGTGTATTTTTTTACCTCTTATATTTAGTAATAGCTAATTATCCAAAGTAACTTCTTGATTAATTCTAATCAAAGTTTTCACCTTTAACCAAAGGATCTTCTCTATTGTTAGCAAAAACTCATTCAATGATATGAAAGTTTATAAATTTAATCAAAGTAACTTCTCAATTAAAATTTAAAAACCCTTGGACTCATGATTGTTATAATATGTAAATTTAACATTGTGCTAACTTGCTACAATGTAAAAATAATTACTTTTACTAGATTAAGAACCAAAAGACATAGATGAAAATAAATCACAACAAGAATCCAAAGAACAAACAAATTTATTCACCTAACCTTAAAATTCAATTAAGAAATTACAATGGAACTAACCCTTTAAGTTTAGCCCTCCACGGAATGCAAAAGCAACATAAAAATAGAACAAGAGAGGGGAGAAAGAATGAAATTAGCCCCCTTAAAGGGTTCTTAAACTCCGAAGTTTCGAAGTTGTCTTTTATGCTTCCCCTTGGTCTCTTTACATAGGACTTGATTAGGTTTATATTGACTTTTCTGCTATTGAAATCTCTCAAATATCTTTAAAATAATCATAAATATCATTTATCTTTATAGTTGTTATGAATCTCCAAAAATATTTGTGAGATGTAACCAATTTTAAAACTATTTGACGAATATAGTTGGTTAATAATTTCTGATATAATTAAATAAATTAATTAGTTAAAGATATTTGATAAATTATCACAAACTAATATTTGCATTAATTTTACCAATAAGCCATTTGCATTCCTTAGTCCAAATTTGCAAATAAATCCAAATATACCAATATTTGCATTTTTAACCCCTCTCATTTGACTATGTTTGACTAATTGGAAGATTTGACTTGTTGATTCCCCAATGAGAAGTTTACACATGGTAACCCCTCTTTCTCTCAAAATTAGGGTTCTCCATGGTCCTGTGCAAGCTTTGTGGATGAATTTGATGCGCGATGATGGGTTTGTTCTGGCACAGTGGTGTTTGTCGTGGTGGTTAAGGCACGGTGGCTTCTTCATCAATGGATGGTTCATTGATGGATGTTGCTAATTGAAGGTGCAGGTTGAAGACGTGGCTAATGACGTGATTTGGGTTTGCGAGGGCTTCTGGGTTGCTCATTTTGCATTTCTGGTTCTTCATTGCAGCGTTTCTTGCAAGTGCAAACTATTCTGGTAATGGTTTCGTTGTTTAGGGTTTCACAATTAGGTCGCAAAATGTTGTGCGTTTGATTGTTTATTATGTGCAGATCTACAAATAGGGATGGAGGCGTTTTCATCACCATTGGCTAACAACGACGATCATGGTTACGTGTTGGTGGTCCAATGAAGTTGTTGCGAGAGGTGTGGTTGGCTAACGATGATTGAATGGTGGTTCTGTTTTGGTTGTGTGGATAAGATGATGATGTGTTGAGCCCTAATTGGTTAACTTGTGCGTGCAAGGATTACACCACTTGTCATGATCTAGTTGGACAAGTTTGTAAGTTTAGGATAGTGGACATGTGTCAATCTATCACTAGCTCAGATGTAGGTATTAGGATCAAGGCCACGTGGCAACATCTGAATGGGTTTAATTTTGTGAGTAGTAGGGAGTGAAAATAGTTATATTTAGGGGTGCATAACAAGTTTTATGTGGGCTATTTGAGAATGGTGGGGTGTTTGAGTAAAACTAGGGGTGTATTTAGCTCGTGGTTTATTTCTTTTCAAAATTTACTAGTTGTGACTTTTTTGAAACTTGGAACAATTTAAGTTTACACGTTTAATGACCCAATTTAACTTCAACTGTATCAATAAACGTTAGATTATCTAGGAATATTTTATGCAACTAAAATCACTTTTTAAGCAATTTTTATCTCACAAACTCATTAAGCCTAATTATCACAAATATTGATCAAAACAATCTTTTAAGTACTAAAATTCAATTATATCCTCAAATTTAAATATTAAATGAGGACAAAAGTTTGTACTCATCACACCCAACATTTATCCTTTTTCACTCTATGGCAAAATTAAGTAATTTCAAAACTTGTTCTAGTTATTTTATTCCATATCTACACTGGATCAAAGGAAGGAACATAACTGGAAACAAATTAAACTTTTAGAAATCAAGTTTTCATGTATATACAAATGGAAAAGTTTTAATTTTCATACATTAGTTAATTTTTGGAATATACAAGAAAATCAAATATGAAAGATATAACTCAAGATTAAACATAATTTAAAAAACAAATATTCATCAACCAATTCTAACACCATTTGTTTCTCTTTTTTAGAAAGCCAATATTTTTCATTTTACAAAACTTCTTTCATCAATTTTCCTTTTTTCCATTTTTATTAATTTGTGGGTGAGGTACTCACCCACACACTTTATTCATCAACCAATTCTAACATAATCCACTAGCTCCTTATTTCTTCCTAAAGTAAGGGGAAATATGGTCTTTTCTTTTTTTAGGTTTTTGTAATTGGCTTTAAAACAAGAAAAAGAGGTTTAAAGGCTTAAAGTGGATTAATATCAAGGTGAGCTTATTTGGCTAAGTAGTTAAAAATAAGAAATGCCTCAATCATATCAAATCATGCATATTCATTTAAGTTGCAAAACAAAAGAATTAAGCTAAATATTTGAGTATAAACAAAACACAAGGTCACTCAAGAAAAATAAGAATGGCTCATGATGGTCCATCCTTTACATTAAGGCTCAAAACTCACAAGGTCAAACTCTTCCATAAAAGATTTAATCAAGAAATTCTCAAATCAATTTAATTTGCAATTCTCAGAAACAATCCACTCATATCCACATAACTCTTATTTTTCCAAAATTATGATCGTTCCAAATATTGAATCAACTTTTAAAATCCAATGCAAATATTTTTTATTGAATGCAAGCAAAACATTTTTGGAGGGATTTCCTATGAGACATATTATTTACAAGTTTCACTAAGTAAAAAGTTAATACTTCCACAATTTTCTCAAAAAAAAAACATAGTTTTTTTTAACAAAAATTCAAAAAAAAAAGAAAACAAAAACAGAAATCCTAATTGTGGTTCGTCTCCCCCACACTTATTTCAAAAATTTTCCTTGATGAACTTATGTTGGGGAGAAGACAAAATTTTTTTGTGATTTTTGGCTCAATCTAGCCATATGTCAAAATTTATTTTCTTTAGTTATACAAAGCACATGTCAACTTGCACAGTTTTTTTTTTAATTTTTACATTTTTATTTTTATCAAAAATAAAAACACATATTTATGAAACTTTTCTAAATATTTAAATATTTTATAAAATTAAAGACAAAAAATAAATATGCATGCAATTTAAATATTTTATCAACAATGTTGTCAAATAAATTTGAATCTAACCTTTTTTCCTGTTCTAACAATCTTTCTCTTGTCTTCATAGCCAAGTCAACAAAAATCACCATTGAAAATTTATGTTCATTGTTTACATCAACAAACTTGATGTGTGGAGTGTGTGGCTTCAACTATATTTTAGCATCATCAAGTGCATTAGAATCCTTAATCAGATCATTCGTAATCCTCATAATCTTATAGGAAAAAAATGCACCTAAAGTAGTTAACTCTATTACTTTATCATTAACCAAGTCAATTGTAGTAGTAGATGCTTCAGATGCATCTTCTAATATTGTTGGTTCTTCAACTACACTTGAATCCTCCATTTTTTATTCTCACAACTTTGCTCCTGAAAAAGATCATTTGTACTCATAATATCATTAATAGATAAAACTTTATATTTACATTGAGCAACATCATCATATCCATAAGACATTTCTTCTACTCTTATAGCCAACTTTAGAAGCACATTTTCTATGTCATGACAAAATGTTCTAAATTATGCAGTTTCAACAAATCTCTTATGGCCTTGGAGGGTAGTATTAACAATTAGAACTAATTCTACAAAGTTGTTGTTACTTGCATCTTCCAACATGTCATACAATATTTACTTATTTTCATGCCACTCTTGCTCAATATTTTTGCATCGTTGATCAACTTGCAACCTTTCATCTATAGCCTCTAATTTCGCTCTCACTCCATTAGTATTGTAACTTCCTTATAGGATGGTCCATTGGTTACTTCAACTTGTTGTAGTGGTACATATTGTTGTTGAAAACTGTGTAGAACATATGGTTGTTGTGGATAGTAATTGTAATCCATTTGATAATTATGTTGTTGATTATTTTCATATGAAAAATTATTTTGCATTTTCAAAAGAGGTTTTCTGAAAAGAAATAAGTTGAAAGCTTGTTAAGTACACTTCCAAGAAAGAAATGTGTGTCTCATTGGACAACTTAAGTACCTTACCTTTCCTCACCCAAAGTGATCCCCAACTAATCTCACAAATTTATCAACAAAATTCCTCAAACAAAAATTATGATTGAAAAAAGTTTAGAAAACTAAAAGAATGAAATAAAATAAAATAAAAAGTTAGGAGAAAAAATGTTATAAACAAAACTAATATTAAAATAGGAAAAATAAAATAAGAACCTAAATGATAAGAATTCTAACCGTGTTCCCCAGCAACAACACAAAATTTGATAATATTGTCGTTGACACGATCAAATTAATACTACTAAATTATAGCAAGTTTAGTATTGTTAAGATAGTAGTCAAGAAAATAGAAAGGGTAAAGTCAACCCTAAGTCGTCTCCTAACAAACACGAAATTGGTTCTTGGCAAATTAGTTCTTATAAAAACTATACAAAAGATGTTAGTCAAATAAAATGAGAAATAAAGAAATAAAATTGGAAAGAGATAGAAAGATATAAAACAATTGTAAAGAAAAAATGTTGATTTCACTACATTTTCAAAATATCATTCATCATTGGTTTGCAAAAGATAATTGTTATTGATTTCTTGACTAAGATTTCAAATTAATTAATGTAACTTCTCAATTAATTCGTTGGCATCCTCACTTTTAACCAAAGTAACTTCTCAATCAAAAGCAAGAACTTTATAGATCAACTATAGTAAATTTAACCAAAGTAACTTCTCAATTAGATATTACTATGTCTAATCGTGTGTATTCTTTTTCCTTTTATATCAAGTAAAAAACTAATTAACCAAAGTAACTTCTTAATTAATTCTAATCAAAGTTTTCACCTTTAACCAAAGTAATTTTTCAATTATTAGCAAAAACTCATTCAGTCATATGAAAGTTTATACATTTAATCAAAGTAATTTCTCAATTAAAATTTAAAAACCCTTGGACTCATATGATTGTTATATTATGTAGATTTAACATTGTTCTAATTTGCTATAATGTAAAAATCATTACTTTTACTAAATTGAGAACCAAAAGACATAGATGAAAATAAATCACAACAGGAATCAAAAGAACAAAAAAATTTGTTCATCTATCCTTAGAATCCAATTAAGAAATTCTAGTGGAACTAACCCTTGAAGCTTAGCCCTCCATGGAAGGCAAAAGTAACATAAAAGTAGAAGAAGAGAGAGGATAGAGAGGATGAAATTAGGACTCCCTAAAGGATTCCTAAACTCTGAAGTTCCGAACTTGTCTTTTCTACTTCCCCTTGGTTTCTTTATATAGAACTCATCATCAAGGAAACTAGCGCTCAACGATGGCACTTAGTGCTATTTCCCTTGCAATAACTGGTGCCACTCGACGCCAAAGCATTCACAAAAAATAGGTGCTCAATGGTGGAGAACTCCCACTCAGCACCTTAAAGCTAAAATGCTCTTAGACCTACAACGACCACTAGCACTAAACGCCACCTAGATGCCGCTCAATGCCTATCAATGCGCAAAAAGTGGCGCTCAACTGAGGAAAATGCCGTTTAACACCTTATGAATTCACAATAGAAGAATTTTATGCAATTGAGTGAACTCAAACCTGATTAATTGCTCAATTTGGTATTCCTCCTTCAGTACTTTGGTTCAAAATAATTCTCCCAATCAACATAAAATTTCACCAAACAAATCAAACATCAAGTTATATAAAAAAACACACCAATTTACACCAAATCATTAACATCAGTTCAAATTCATCAAGCAAATGAAAATTTTCATCAATTACTAAAAAACATGTTTATAAACTCACACAGAAAGACAATTACTAGCTTCTATCACCTTGATCTGGCTGCTCAAAAGCTCTAAATAGAGAAACCCCTTTCTACTCGTAAGACATCATGCATGTGAGTGAACCCCACATGCAACCAAATTACAAAAAAGACAAGAAAAGGACAAAATCTAACTTACCCTGAACCAAAAAATTGACCGGTTGATCTTAATAAGCTAGTTGTAAGGAACATTCCTACAGTCTTTGATCTTAAAGAAGATGAACAAGGAGTATGATATCTTAGAGAAAAGGTATAAGTGATGTGATCTTGAAGTATGAAGCAACATAAATGGAAGCGTGATTGGATCTTGAAGTATGAAGCAACATAGATGGAAGTGGCGTTCGACGGTTATTAGTTGGCTCCCCATAGGAATTGCATTTTATGAAGAGAGCAATTTGGACCTTGCATTTGAGAAGGACACATGTTCCTTGAAGCTTGCTTGGCACGTCTTATACTAACCTTGCATTTGAGAAGGACCCACGTTCCTCTAAGCTTGCTTGGCACTGTTATACTAGAATTAGGTTTCATCTCACATTAGTAGTAGTTTGTATTTCTTTAAATCCTTGTAGCTTACTTGGTGAATTCAATTTCTTTCTTATATATAGAGAATTACACTTGTATCATATTTTTCAGATTTGGAAGAGACATGCAAATGCTATTAATGTGAATTTGTTGTGCATATGTGTGTGCGAGTTTTATCTTAATCAAGTTGTTCAAGTGGTAACTCCTTTCACTTATCTCATTCATGAGTGGCATGGATGGCACACTTCCAATCTTAGTGTTTTCTTCACTTATCTTGAAAATGGTTCAGGTGGTGTGAATCCACACTTATCTCGAGTAGTTCAAGTGGCGTGTGTTGTGTGGTGATCAAATTCGTGGAGTGCTACTTATCTTGCAAAAGGAGCAAGTGGCGTAGCTTTGATCGTAGTCCAAATTAGCATGACCTTCATGATCCAATTCTCACTCATCTTGGAGCAACTCCAAGTGGCGTGGCAACACTTCTATTCAATGGTTCATCTGGTCAATTCCTCTATCTTCCAATCTGCTTAAAGTTTGCAATTCATTTAAGTTCTTCGCTGCTTTTCCTTTCAAAATTCTGTTGTAGTTAGCCAATTCATCGAACAAGTAGCATGTGTCTTATCCATCCACGAAGCAGCTCGTATCAAGAAGACTCCTAGAGAAAAGTTTTTAGAGAGATAGAGTGTTTTTAAGTAATGATATCCCTTTATGAAATTCTTATTTATAGTTAAGCATTTTATTATTAAAATAATAGGATCTCATTAATTTAAAACATTGTCACTCTAAAAATACAATTTTCTTGGTTCTCACAAACTTAGAGTTCAATTCCATCATGAAAAATGAAAATAGGTTATGTAACCATGATGTAAAAATATTTTTCACCATGATTTAATGGGGTTAAATATGTTTTTGGTCTCTTAACTTTTAGTGAAAATTGAAATTAGTTACTCTTTAAAACTTTGGACCAATTCAATCTCTCATCTTGAGAATGCGTGAATTTAGTCCTTTTAAAGTTAGAGGACTAAATCCACACATTTCTAAAGTTAGAGGACTAAATTAGACTAAAGTTTCGAAGAATGACTAATGTCAATTTTCACTAAAAGTTAAGAAATCAAAAACATATTTAACCCCAATTTATTTAATTTATATAATAACTTTAAAAATCATATTAATAATTATTTATTATTTATTATTAATTAATAGCGTAAATCTATTTTATTAATTAGTATGTCAATGCTAAGTTCTTCTATTAAATATACTTTTTCTATGATTTTTATTAATAATAAAATTGAAATTCATGTAGAATTCATAATTTAGCGAGTTTTTAAAGACTGCCTTATTTATTGTTATGCACTTAAATAATTTATGTATCATTTATATCAATTTTAAGGTTTAATAATACTTTTGATCTTATGTAATCCTTTAATTTTTCAAAAATAAAAATAAATAAATTAAATGTGGTCATTTTCGTTATATTGACTTAATATCATCTTTTCATTTAGTTTTTAAAATTGAATAATATACAAAATGCATTGTATCTTTTCCAAATATATAAAAGTGACATTGAATAAAGACTAAATAGAGGGAAAATATTGGTCCATTGATACAAATAAATATAGAACTAAAAAATACTGCTAGCCCTAAATTTCAACTAAAAATAAAAACACATTAAACAACACCTGACATCAATTCATTGTTTGTCTTTCTTTACGGGTGTATTAAAGAAGAATAAATCCTCAATCAAGTAGATGAATTGAATGAGAATGAAATTCGAATTTAAAATTATAAGACTCAAAACCTAAATCCTAGGTAGTTGGACTTCATTAGGAACAATTCGAATGTTGAGTGGATTTGGTTTAGATACCCTTAAATTTAAGTATTAAAATCAACAAAATGTTAATTTATAATTGCGCTAGTAATTTTAAATTTAGATTCTATAGATTTTGGTATTATATTTTTGTTATACTTTGAAAATAAATTGATGTACCTTAATATTTTAAAATATATTAAATATAAAAACATTCCAAACATGTTATGTGAAATTGTGAGTAAATACTTTGATAATTACTTGCAAACTTACATAAAATCCACGTATACATGTGAATATTTTGAATAAAATTATTTTATTTTTATTACCAAGAAAATAAAACATGAAATTTGTAAAGATTAGTTTATTTAGAACGTAAGTCTCATAACATAAATTTAAATAAGTAAAAAAAGCAAATTATATCAAGTAAAATAAAATTAAAAGATTTTGCATTGACATTCCTCTTCGATCATGTCCTGACTTCCTTTAATTTTGAAAAGTATAAAAGAAAAAGCAAATTCATAAAAAACATGTTACCAATATAAATTTATAATTAAAAAATAATTTAATTACCTTTATATAAAGACAATTAGGCAATTTTATAAGTAACAAGATGCAATTTGTACTTTCATTCCTAACTCTAATATTTTATAATAAAAAAAAAATCGAACTAAAAACTTTGCTAGATAAAAATAAATTGACAAGAAAGGAAAACCCATTAAAGATAAAGCAACGTATTAATCTTATTTAAAAAATAAATATCTTTTAGATGATATGAAAGAAAAGAATCACCGAAAAGAAAATAAAACTTTAATTAAGATGTAATCATATGTATCTATATATGTTCGAAAACGAAAGGAGCATGTGACATTATTCCGTTAAAAGGTATACATGTAAATTTTGCTTTTACAGTTAAAAGATAGTGTAGTGAATGGAATCTAAAATTGTTTAGTTTTTGTTTCCGTGAAGGTACAGACAAAAATAGCAGGATTGTTCATAGGCAGTGCCTTCGTTTAAGGATGATTCACAGAAATGATTGGCTTACGATAAAAATCAGAATTCATTAGGAATGAAAAACAAAGTGTGATTATGAATGTTGTTGGCTTACGATGAAAAGCTCTATTCCCATTGAAAGGGAAACAGTTGAGGGGCGTCATTGCAGTGGGATCCATCAGAACCCAAGCTATACATGGAGGAACAGTGGTCACTCCCATTGGGAACCAACACTCGCTCCACAGACTCTAAGTTGCTGTTATCCTGCAGACTCAGGGCTAAGGGCTGCATCAGGGACATCGACGGAGCCTGCACCATTTGGTTCAAACCATTCCCAGGTGTGTGCGTGTGTGATGATGACAGAAGAGAGAGAGCACAAGGAGTGTCATGCACCGAATTTGTTGTTGTTAAGCTTTCACAGAACATTTTGCTTCTCGCTCCACAACTTTCTGATAAAGGGCTGCTCCTGAGAAGCGTGTGGCACACAGAAGGAGACGGAAAGGGAAGGTTTTGGTTGCTGAGTGCACCTGTGGAGGGATGGTTACCGTGTAGGAATGCCACTTGCTTCCCTTCTTTCTGAGAAGATCCTAGAAAAAGTTCTTGTTTATCGACCAAGTGCACTTGATGGTGGTGCTGGTTCTGCAACCTACCATCTGCAGAGGAAGTCACAAGCCCTCCACTCCAAGGGGGGCTCATCATGGCACTCGAAGGATACACGTGCGGATTTGAGAAGGGTAGTAACTGAGTACCTGAAAAATCTTCAATTTCTCAACTGTTATACTTTATCTAAAGGGAACTAAGAAGGTAAACAAAAGGTTTCTCAACTGTAGTTTTGTCCAGGACAAATTATTGTATTCTATAATCCTGTACCTACCACATGTTACATTAGAAATATGATGATCTCAAATCATCTAACAGTTCTGATTTGTATGAACAAATTTTGCAAAGCAAGACAAAAGATGATAATTTCTTGTGGATGACAGTCTAGATCAATCTCTAGAAAGAAGCATCTTCCAAACAAAGTCCAATACATGCTCTTAAAATGGTAAGCATCAGGTATTATTGTATAAAGTTTTGACTTGCCAAACGTCATTTCAGTCCCCTATGAAGTAAAATGATAGAGAAACGATAAAAAAAATGGATAGCTTTTCATAAAACAAAGAAGAAAAAATAAGAGTTATAGGAAGTCAAAGATCAGAATGATTGATGCATAGACTCTGAAGCACATGGGAGTTTACTGAAAATGTTTTTCCTTTTTTATGGTCTATATGTAGTGACATATTTAACTAGTGGCCACTAGATTGTCATGAGCGTGGACATAAATGGACCAAATCAGCCATATCAGGTATGTGGGCAGCGCACTCATTTAGCTAAGTGCATTGTTTCCACATGAAACTTCTTACTCTTTTGAGACTCGTGTACCTATGTGGATGTGTATCTCTAGCTAATACCTGCATGAAATCCACGCATATATGCACATGGGTCCATTCCATTCAGATAATGTGGTAGTAGAACAACAAATACAACCCCAAAGCTTACCTTGGTAATTCGATAAAAAACTACCAGGTCGCGTGTGAGCTTCTGGCTGAGGCTTTCTTCTCCGTCTGTTGTGTCCATCTAAACGCTTTCTGCAGCTTCTTTTTCTCTCATCAAATTGCTCCAGCGAATGGAACCTTCCAAAAAAAGACAAGTTTCAGAATTTCAGCCAACTGAGACACGCCAATATGACATGGAAATGGAATCAAGAACATAAAATCAAATGCACATCAAACTAAGCGGTGAAAAATATTTACCACGGATTTACCACAACTACTACAAGCAATATACCTATACACAGGGTATATTAACAGAACAACACAGGCAAGTCATTCTCTCATATTATGTGTAAACTTCTGTAATTAATTGTGTTCCGTGCACCGGTATATTTTCAGCTTAATTCTCCATGTATATAGCAGAGGTATTTGGTTTTTGAAAAGTGCCACACAAAAAGGGTATAAACATATAACGACAAACACCAAGGTTAAGAACTAGTATTATTTGTAAACTTCAGTAATCATAATAATTCAACATGTTTCGTGTGTGTTGAGATTCGTTATGGTTTAAGAAATCAGTATGCAGCGAATCTTTTTCTAATACTCTCGCAGTACATTCTCTTTCCTTGATTTAATATGGTTTTAAATATATTTTTTTTTAAAGTAAAAACAAAGAAAATTTGCTATCTTTAGAAAATGAATGGTGAGGAAGTAAATACTAAGAGTATAAAAACCTGCTTCTTCTAAAGAACGCTAAGTTAAGATGCTAATGGTAGGGGAAAGCAAAATAAAGTAATTTGGTGTGGTATGAGTACTTGTGAAGCTAACATGAATAATGGATACGGATGCAATGCAAACGACACAAATTAAATGTCGATGAGGTACAATGAAAAGAAAAGGGGGGCAAAAACACAAAAAAGCAATAATTAAGAGGACAAAGCACAGCTTACAAGCAATCTAGAACTGAAATTGAAACAAAAGAACAAAAGCCTGAGTATATATGGTATGATATGATACAAACCTGCTACATTGTTGGCAGAACCTTTGCTTGAGGCCAGCGATTGTGACCTCTGGGGACTTGGAATGGAGCTCACACACCTTGTGTCGCCTATGATAGTCTCTACAATTGCTAAGATCAGAATTGCACCCGTCCACAAGGCATGACACAGTGAGGGTTGTGCTGTTAATGGCTCTAGCTCTCTTAGAAGACCCTGAAGGTGAGGAAGCCACTTTGGAGACTCCAGCAACAGCAGCAACATCTTTGGACTTGGCTAATGGTGATTCAGTGCCAGAATTCCCCACATGACCAAGCTTCAAGTCCACAGAAAACTCCCCCTCCATTCTATAAACTCCAAATCTGTTATGCTCCTCCATTGAGTCTATGTTGGGTATGGAAGCCTTATCCACATCCACCAAATCCCAAGAAGGTGCTTTCAAATTCCAGTCCATAACAAAATAATACAGAAAAGTAAAACCCCTCCCCACCCTTCTACTTCTCCACAGTCCCCCTTAGTATGATGGTATGGAGCATAGGTTCAGAATTGCATGAGGAGCAACAGAAAATTGTGCAGTGAGAAAGGCATGAGGTTGTATTGCATAAATAATAGTGAGAGAGTAAGGAGAGGGAAACTTAAATTAAGAAGCAAAGTGAAAAGGGCATGGGTAAAAGTCCAATTGAAGAAGAATGGAAAGTGATAGATGATGATAGAGGGGAGGAGGAAATCAAGAAAAACTAGACAGACACAAACAGGCAATTATAAGACAAACACATTGGACAAGTTTTTGTCCGTACTAGGAAGAAAGAAGGGGTTAAATATTAAGCAGAATGAAATGAGTAAATAAAGACTTGACCGCCTAGAGTTAATGAAGTAGTAGGAAGAGTAGGAAGAGTTCCAAGGAAAATGGAAGCATAAATTGAGAAGGTTACCAAAGAAGGCACAGTGAAGCAACTAGAAAGATAAAAGTAGAAAGAAAATAAATATAAATAATAAATAAACAGTGATTGCAAGAAGGAAGGGAGAGAGTACTTGCAGTTGCAGACAAGAGCAGCAGTAGGATGCTCACTTCTTCCTTCACCGACCAGTGGTTGCCTGACATGGATTCCATGAGTAGCCAATGGAGTGAATAAGAAAAAAAAATAAAAAGAAGGTTTTTTTGATTATGTTATTGATGAATGAGGGAGAGGTTTTTGTGTGTTAGGTGAGAGGGAATCCCAAAAACCATACCTGTTAGAGAGTTAAAGGATGTGAAGTCATGGATTTGTGCACACAGTGGAGTGGATAATGTATTGGAAGTTGATACTGAAGAAGGAGGAGAGAGGCAAAAAGGTCTGGATGATATGCTCCGTCTTAGAAGTTGAACCAAATATTTTAATATTTATTTTTTCCAAATATAGGGGCTTCCTCCCCTCCTCCAGTGAGTGTAGTAGGTTGAGAGAGAAAGAAAGGAAGATGGATAATAAGGACAGGCTGTTGGTTGCTTTCAACTTTTATGAGTCAGGAAAAAGAAGTACAAAGAATGGATGCTCAAGACAAGGCATGTGGCATTATGTTTCACATTTCATGGCATGTCTTTCCCCCGCCTCTTTTTTCCTCTCTTCTAATCTAATTCTAAACATTATTAATTACCTTAATCCCTCATTATCTCTTATTTCTCTAATAAGCTTCAACCCTTAAAAGAGAACTACGTGATTAAGTATTATTTGTGACCCTAAACAATTGAAAAGTGAAGTAAAATTTGAAAGGTGTTGTGAATGGTGGTAAAAGTGGTGGAGTGGAGTTTGTTGGGAGAAGGGTAATGATGAGTGGTGTGGTGGGTCCATGTAGTAGACGTCCACTATTAATTTTGAGGGCTCCAGGTTTTGATAGTTTGCTGATTTAGGCCACAACAAGCATGCCACCCCATCAAACCTTCATATGCCATAACCCCTCCAGCATGTGATCATTTTTACCCTTTCTGCCATCTTCATGTCAATTCTGCTGTGGGGACTGTACCATTTATTACCATCCATCTTACCAGATACACTTACACACACATCCTTATTTTTCAGTCAAACATTTCATTTTACACAACTCCCATTTTTCTCTACTCATATGCTTCCAACCAAATCTTTATTTTGTTCTTTAATAACCTTCTCGTCACGTTACATCACTGTTCGCTATGCTGCTCTCAGATTGCGCTTCTGCATCCATCACATATGTGTGTGTGCTGTGTTTCCTGCACTTAATTATTTTTTTCTTTGCTATACCGTTATATCGTTTCTTTTCTGCTTCCTAAATCTTTAAACCATTCACATCATTTGAACCAAAGTGTGTAAGATGTCGCTTTCCGCCAACAATTAAGATTGAAATTGAAATTAAGCGAACAAGTATAGATGGAAATAATGGAATATGACTAATCGTTGAATATTTGGAACACGAAGGTCCTCCTGTAGGACTGCATTCATCAATTCAAATTAACCAGACCAGACGCATTGACTTTAACTTTTAAGGCTAATTCAGCGGAAGGGGGTTTTCTTCTAGATCAACTTTGCTTGAATGTTTATATCGTCTATATACGTAAGTGATCTTTATATCCATACATCACAAATTTGAATATAGCTGCATACAGGTTTTGATAAGAGAAATATGTGAATAGATTCCAGAACAACTAAAATAATTAGAAAAAATAAAAAGTAAAAAGTATGTATAATATATAAAAAATTATTTAATAGACTATAAGTATTTTAATATTATATATGAGCAAGCATATGATAGTACAGGTAAAATGTTAAGAAGGAATGAGACTGCTTGTTGGTCGGGTGCAGGGATGTCAACGGAACGGGTAGGATATGGGTAGCAGCTCCCCGTTCCTTACCCGCTGGATAAATATTCGCTCGTACCCGTATCCATATCTGTCGGGTATCCGTTATACGGGTACCTGTCTATTTTTTTCATATACGCGGGTATCCATGGGTATCCGCGGGTATTTTTAAAAAAATTTAAAAAATAAATATTTAATCATAAATTCAAATAAAATAAAATAAATTACATGACTATCATAAATTTTAAACAAACTTCAAACAAATTCAAGTTCATACAAGTCCTAATAATTATAAAAATAAATATAAAATAACGTTTAATACAACGGAAATTCTTTAATTAGTGTTTTGATCAACAAACTCACTTTCTCTAATTGATTCTTATAAAATAATCAAATAATAAACTTCAACTATCACTAACACGGGTCAAGTATTCTTATTTTGATTTCATCATTTAACAACAAATATACCATAAATGTCACATACCAATACTTGAAGTTGAAAGAATGAAAATAGAAGACAAGATATGCAGCTTGAAAAAAGTAGGTCAGAATATTAT
>Ga0214545_1001195_pt1 | contig 47536 bp, 27 predicted proteins | sample CNSS4metaG_FD_160064 | JGI IMG/M metagenome (GOLD analysis project Ga0214545, IMG submission 160064) | Root nodule microbial communities from cowpea collected in UCLA plant growth center, Los Angeles, California, USA - CNSS4 | ecosystem: Host-associated > Plants > Roots > Nodule | place: USA... | reverse complement strand
CTCCAAAATGTGGCCAAAGTGTGCTAAAAACAAAGGAGACCAAAGGTACATAGGTACACTTGTTTTATGCCTTTTACTTTATGCTTTATGCCTTTGCTTTACTCTCTCCTCCACATCATTTATGCTCTCCAATCACCATGCGCCACCTAGCATTGCTTTCTTACTCCTAATTAACCTACAAAGCAAATAAACATAGATTAGCATGTTGACTTAAGTCAAGTAAACTATAGTCAACACGTCAAACCTAGTCAAAGGTCAACAAGTCAACTAAAGTTGATTCAACTAAGTCTACTTAGGGAATCAAAAATAACAAACACAAATGAAAGGGATGAAGGATTAGTGAACTTCTTTTCTAAACATGCTTAGTCTTTTTAAGCATGTGCCTCCATCCTTGGTTGGGATCAATCCTTCATCAATTGATTTGCGAAGTATTTGTGTATTGCATTTGTTTATGATAAGTATGTAGTGTATAACTACGAAGCCATTGATATTGATTTTCACATTAGGTAATCTAGAAAACTGTGATGGTGGTAGTTCAGAAATTAGAAGTTTGGGTTTGGTTTTATGATTTCATTATTTAGCACTTAGCATAATCTAAGATTGTTTTAGTAGAATATATTGAGTGCATGTACAGAATGAAGTATTTGTATGTACATTAGTACATATTTGCAAACCCATGTAATATTATTTGCTAATATGCCTTTAATTATAATTTGACAGCAGCAACTTTAATATGCCTTCAATGTATTTAACTACAAACTCCTATGTTTGTAATTGCAAATCCATGACGAACAAGTGTTTTTTTTTTGTTTCTTGAGAAATCTGACTTGGGATTTGGAACCAAACTTTGTGTTGGTGTAGGCTCAAATGGATTGGGCATTAAGCCAGGAGGAAATGGATCTTCCTATCTTGGTTGATGAGGCATGTCCAGTGGAAAAAAAAAAGAAAACAGAACTGCTGGACAAGTTGACTGTTAATGCCAAATTGTTGCTGGAATTGAAACAAGAATGAGAGAGGATGAAAATAGATTTTTACATCAGGGCTAGAGCATAAGGATTTGATGAGGAGCACAATGCTGCTTCTGATGCAATTGAGATTAGTGGTGGAAGAGATGATGGTCCAGATGTTAATGCTGAGATGGTCACATTGAGTCTGACAACATTGCTGGTGCAGAACCCCCAACAATTGGTGAATCAACGCCAATTGACATTGAGCAGATCTTGCCTGTTGCAACGAACGCAATTGTTCAAGGTGTTGAAATTGGTAGAGCATCAACATTACATTCTGTTGACATTGGCGCAACAGGTGCATGTAAAAGTGCTAAAGGTGATGGAAGTCCTGAAGCACCAAATTTTGGCATTAAGGAGACAATTGGTGGTCTAGGGACAACAAGTGTTGAAGCTGTCACCATCGGTAGACATGCAACAAGTGTTGGAGCCTTAATCAATGCTGCAGGTGCAATTAATGGTGGGCTTGCCATTACTGCTGGAATTGGCATCGGTGATGAAGGTGGCAGATCTGCTGAAGCACCCTGAGCGTTGAACCTCAAATTACTCCTGAAGTTGCCCAAAGTGTTGAAGAAGAGGAAATTGAGAAAGAGCACAAGGTCGGTGATGATGCAACTTTAAGTGACGATGCATTGATAATTGTAGAGGCACTAGCCTTTGTTTCCTAGCAGTTAGGCGATCTAGAAGTTGATAGCACATCTAATCGACAGGTCTGATAATTTATAAATTTTTTAATTTAGTAGGAAATTTAAGCTGATAGCCCATGCGTTCCTTTCTGAAGTGGCAGATGCTATGTTGAAGGAAGAAAAGCTAATGGACAGTGAAGTAGGTGATGACAACCCTAATCGCCAAGCCATTGTTCCTTACGTCAAACCAAATACTCCTCCTGCTGAAGTACTTGGTCCTTACGTGGAGAAGTTATTTTTGTTCCAAGTTATAACTTCAAAAGCGAAAAGGTAATGGGAATTTATTTTTTTTCGTTATTGCCGGTGTTATTTTGATGACTTTAATATCAACTTTTTGACATGACAGATGTATATTTGTTAAGATAAATGACCAGATACTGACCAATAGGAAAACGAGAAACTTTGCGCCTCGTGAATGGATTGACAACATGTTACTTGCTGACTACTTTGTGTTAGTCTGTGTATATAGTCCATTTTCTTTGCTGCTAGCTACTTTATGTACAAGGAAAAATGCCAGAAGGGGAGCACAATAGAGTCATTTTTAGTCCAACTTATACAGTACGTTTACTGTTTTTTTTATAAACAATTTTAATTTGTTTGCAAAATTTAATTGTATTCATATTTTATGCAGGATAAGGTCATCCATGATTGTGCAAAGCGGAAGGTAAACAAACGCGTTTGGTCTTTACCGGACTACAATGAATTCTTTGCAAGTCGACTTCTTTGTATAGATGAGGTGTTCATAGCAAAATTTGTTAGTATTCTCAATGTTATCTATTGTGGCTATAGTCATCTTGTGTGTTTCATTTATTTTACCCTAAGTTCCTTAAATTGTTTCAGCTAATGGCACTTGGGTGCTTCATGATAACCATTGGTGGTGTTATGCCCTTCATTGGGAAGCAAGAAAATTGTATGTTCTTGACTCCCTAGGACACAAGTGTTCTAGGAGAAAACAAATTGATAACCATGTTGTAAGTAGTGTGATGTTCTTCAATATACGGAATTAATTATTGAAGACCTGCCACAACAACTTAACTTATAAGCTTTTGTCTGTGTCATTTGAAAGCAGTGAGGCATGTCAAACATGATGACTAATGTGATACTTCATTTCATTAAATTTGGTTTTCATGTACAAGTTTGACTGTGGTATTATGGTACTTAAATATCTAGAGCATTTGGAACTTGACAAAAAGTACAATGGCCAAAGTATGCCTGCTTATACTGGGATAAGTTCATTTTGCAAAGAGGAAACTAATTATTTGATGTATTCATGTCATAAGTAAAGTTCAATGTAGTAAGATGTTTATTTATGATTACATGAGGACCTGCAACAATTTAGATAGGACTACATATGTGATTGGGTGTTGGATCTAGAAAATATTCACTAGGACAATGTTCTTTACGCAATTCAGTACAACACTTTTGTATTCCCAACATTAGATTGATTAATTTAGAACATGAGATGTTGTAAATGACACGCTGTTTTTGAATTTTTAAGTTCATGAATTACAGGATAGGCCATGTAATTGAATTAGATTGGAGATAGTAGTTATGTAATAAACTGATTAATATTTGTCCAACTTGGACACTACAAATTAAGTATTAACCGCTTTTGATGGATGTTTAACTGTTTCCAATATTTGTTCAAACCCAAGAGCGAATAACTTCTAAACTATGGTTTAGTTTTGTAATATGGGCATCAATTTAATACTGAAAATTTAAAGTTTCTAGTTTAAGTGTTAAGCAATGGGTTGGTAAGTGCGAATCTGCATGACTTTGTTTTCCCTTAGCCTGATATGGGTAGTAGCCCTTAAGTTTTGAGAATTTAACATGTGTGCTTCATGCTTAAACTAGGTTGGAATAAGGTGAACCCATTTAAAGCAATGGTACTGTTAGTCCTCATCCCACATTTAAGTGCAAAGCAATGACTTCGTTTCTATTAACCTGTGTTACATGATTTAAACAAAACCTTCCCCTACTTAACTTTCTTTATAAGTATCTCTTTCATTAATTAAAAATTTATACACTTCATTAATTAAGTCACCTCAAAGGAAGTAGTAAGGATATATTTTGACGAATTTTTACATTATGCCTTATGTATTGATAATTTAAAGTTTTCAGTTATAGTGCGAAGCAGTCGGTTGGTAAGTGCAAATCTGCTTGACTTTGTTTTCCCTTAGCCTAATGTGGGTAGTAGGCCTTAAGTTTTGAGAATTTAACATGTGTGCTTCATGCTTGAACTGGGTCGGAATAAGGTGAACCCATTTCAAGCAATGGAACTGTTAGTCCTCATCCCACATTTAAGTGCAAACCAATGACTTCATTTATGCTAACTTGCGTTAAATGATTTGAACAAAACCTTTCCCCTATTTAACTTTATTTATAAGTATCCCTTTCATTAATTAAAACTTTATACACTTCATTAATTAATTCACCTTAAAGGAAGTAGTAAGGATATATTTTGAAGAATTTGTACATTGTGCCTTATGTATTGATAATTAAAAGTTTCCAATTTAAGTGCGAAGCAGTGGGTTGGTAAGTGTAAATCTGCATTACTTTGTTTCCCTCAGCCTGATGTGGGTAGTAGCCTTTAAGTTTTGAGAATTTAACATGTGTGCTTCATTCCATAACTTGGTTGGAATAAGGTGAACCCATTTGAAGCAATGGTACTATTAGTCCTCATCCCACATTTAAGTGCAAACCAATGACTTCGTTTCTGCTAACTTGCGTTAAATGATTTGAATAAAACATTTCCCCTATTTAACTTTCTTTATAAGTATCCCTTTCATTAATTACAAATTTATACACTTCATTAATTAATTCACCTCAAAGGAAGTAGCAAGGATATATTTTTACGAATGTGTATATTGTGCCTTATATGTTAATAGTATAAAGTTTCCAGTTTATGTGCGAAGCAGGGGGTTGGTAAGTGCGAATCTGCATTCCCTTGCTTCAGTTTCTTTAACATGTCTGCTTCATTTATTCATCCCATATTTAAGTGCAAAGTAATTATTACCTATCTACGAATCCACATTATATGTTTTGCACAACCACCGTATTACGAATTACATAACTAAATTACAGGTCAGCGGTGACATACATTGAACACAAGTTTAAAAACAAAATGCATAAAATGTTTTGCATAATTTTACATATGACCTAACAGAAGTAAACTTAACATTTAATTTAGCTTAACATCCAAAACCATAATATATAATGGGTAATATTTATATTGCCCCTATGGTTGTGACTTTGATGATTTCTGCTTGAGTGTTCTTGAATTTCTTGAATGGATCAACCAGACTTTTAATCTTGTCATAAATGCTTATGTAGGTCAATCGCTCATCATCACTACTATCCTCTACTGTCTCCAAAAAGACTTCGTCTAGGTGCTCCACATTTGGAACCACATTCTTTTCCATATTTGTCTGAACATTAATGTGTACATCGTTGTATGTAGGTACTTGTTCATTGGGGTTCAAATTGGCCTGAACACAGTCTTGGGGTTGTTCATTTTGTCCATCCATAATATGTGAAGCTCCTACCTCTTCAATTGTTAGACTACTAATGTTATGGTTGAAGACCTATGCATTTCATGATAACATAACTAAATATGTTTTTGGACATCACACAAAATAATGAATATATCAGACCTTAATAATATTCCTTAGTGTGATGTTTATGTACAACTTATCTAGCTTAGGCTTGAATATAACCACTTCTTTTAGTAATATGACAGCCCCAATAGCAATTAGTGGACCACATTCAGGATGTGAAACTACTTTTTTGTGGACGTTGGCTTGGGCAGTATGTTTTTTGTCCTGATATAAAAGTTCGTGAGCATTATAATATTTATTTAGCATTTTATTTGGGGAAAAATTAAGGACATTAACAACATAAGATAACATGAACAACCTTAATAGTCATAAGCAGATCACCCAACCCATTTGGCTTACACTTCTTCACAACACATGCCACATAGGAAATTTGTCAAAAAGCTTTGTGGTAAACATGGGAGTAACATTTTTCATGTCACCCTTTTCCACCAAACCTACACTTGGTATTAGTAACGCCATTCGGTTCTTTTCACTGATGAATAAAAAAAAAGGTTGATTATATATATTTATAACAACTTCTTTCAATAATATTTTGCCATGGTGTTTTATGAACATGGTGACCCATTTCCAAGCATTTGTTCTAAAATCACGAACAAATGTTGCTGCAGCGATGTCCTTCATAAATTGCTGCGTTGACTATCCTCAGCCTACCTTATGGTTCATCATCACAGCTTGAAAATTTCCTGCTGGACCAGGGATAAAAGACATATTTCCACTACACTATCGCATGAATGTGTGCAAGTCTGATTCGTCTACTTCGAGAGCCTACTATGGTTCCATTTTCTCTGCTGCAAGTACCCACAATAATAAAATTCCGAGGAAGGAAACCCATTTAGTAGGTCTTATTGCAAGTGTTGAAAAAATTACCCTTTCAAAGTGATAATTTAATTGACATGACATTTTTCCTCTTTAAAGTCCATCCTGTTGCATTTATTTTCTGACGTTTTATACAAGCCACTCTTTCACACATGTCTCATCAGCCATAAACATTAAATTGCATTCATTGCATGGAAGGCCATTGTCTGATTTTTTAGGTTGCAAAAAATAAATAAAAAAAATTAAACACCTTTAAAGCAAGTTAAGGCAAATTAAATCTATCATTAATGTTGAAGTCTTAACAGGGGCTGAGTTGTGGGGAAGCATTAAAGACGTTCAACAAACAGTAAATAATGCCATTTACTTCCACCAACAACCACCTTCCAGCACTTGTAATGGTGCATTTTTCTCTTATTTATGTCTTCCACTTACGTTATAGTTCATGAAATTAATTGGTATAGAGTAATATTTATTTTGTGAAATCCACTCCTTACCTTCGCATGAATCACAAACAGAGTTGGAAAATTATAAAAAATAAAATCACTTAACTGATTTAATGGGCATAGTGATGTTGAAAGTATGGATAAAGTTCACTGAATCTCATTTATATTTCATCCGTAGATGCAAAATGGGGAACAAGATGACCTTATATGCTTAGATGACATTACTTTACTTGATGAAGATTGTGGTCTACATACATTAGATGGGGAGGAAACCTTTGATAGTGCTGAATTGATTAATGATAGTGAGGATGGTGCTTCTCCCACTATTGGAATGCAATTTGAGACTACAAAACACATAAAAAGTTTCTACAAGAAACATGCTGTGAAATGTGGTTTCAGGGTGCAAATTCGCACCTCAAAAAAGGATGGTGATAACCACTTATGTTACCTAAAATTAGTTTGCTAAAGGGAAGGTAAGTATGTGTCCCAAATCCCGCCAGAATTGAAGACCCACCCTATCCAAAGAAGACAATGTCCAACATCCTTAATAGTGGTGAAAAAACCACAAGCATGGATAGTAGGTGCAGTGGTTCATGAACACAATCATGACATTAGTCCTACAAAATCAAGGTTAATACGTGGAAATAGAAGGTTGAATTTGCAGGCCAAGCGAACACTTGATATTAACGACCAGGCCAGTGTACGTTTGAACAAGACTTTTAGGTCCTTAGTAGGTCATGTAGGAGGTTTTGAGAACTTAGATTTCGTTGAGTGTGACACAAGGAACTACATCGGGCAACAAAGACGCGTTTTTGGCAAGGAGGGAGATGGCCAGATTTTGATGCAACATTTCTCAACAATGAGAGAGTTGAATAATTACTTCTATTATGAAATTGACACTAATGCTGAAAATAGAATCATTAATGTGTTTTGGGTAGATGCAAGAAGTAAAGCCGCCTCAATGGATTTTGGTGATGTTGTCTCATTCGATACTACATACTTAACCAACAAATATGACATGCCCTTCATACCCTTTGTTGGTGTTAAACATCATAGGCAATCAATTCTACTAGGTTGTGGACTATTGTCTTCAGAGGATACATAAACTTTTACATGGTTCTGTTAATGTTGGTTGAGGTGCATTGGGAACAATGCACCAGATGGGATCATAACTGACCAATGCAAAGCAATGGAAAATGCTATTGCTATTGTATTTCCCAACAGCAAACATTGGTGGTGTTTATGACACATCATGAAGAAAGTCCCCAAAAAATTAGGTGGATTGACAATCTACAAGACCATAAAGCATGCTTTGAAACAATTGGTTTACGTGTCCACCTCCACTATTGATTTTGAGGTAGGTTGGGAACAATTCATATCCAAGTTCGCCTTACAAAATAACGAATGGCTTTCAACGCTTTACGAGGATAGAAGTAGAGGGGTTCCTTGTTATTTAAAGTCACAATTTTGGACTAGTATGTCCACCACTCAGATAAGTGAGGGTATGAATGCTTTCTTTGATGGTCTCATAAATTCTACCACAACACTTAAACAATTTGTCGTCCAATATGAGAATGCTTTGCTGTTAAAGGCCGAGAAGGAAATTGAAACTGACTTTGGTTCCTTAAATACCACCCTAACTTGTGCCACTCAGTCATTTATTGAAAGGCAGTTCCAAGAAGAATACACTCATGCAAAGCTTGGTGAAGTTCAGCAAGAGCTAAGGAGTAAGATTAATTGCAATATCAAGACTTGCGAATGTGATGAAATCTATTCAAAGTGCATGGTTAAAGAGGAGTGCATACGTAATGGGGAAATTGCTGACAAAATGCATCAAGTTGTATTTGATAAAGTCACTCTAGACATTCAATGTACTTGTGTTTTGTTTGAGTTTAGAGGTATTATATGCCGACACTACTTTCTTGTTCTTGCACAAGAGGAAGTCAAAAGTTTATCACTCAAGTACCTTTTGAAAAGGTGGAGCAAACACATTCGACGATGACACATTTACACAAGAGCGTCATACAAAGATAATAATGAGGAGCCCCATGTGGAAAGGTATGACTTAATGTGTAAGAGATTTTATGAAATTGCAGAAGTTGCATGTCAATCTGAGAATGGAATAAAGTCTGTGCTAACCCAACTTGACTTCATCTATGCAAGTATTAACTTACCTATATTCAATATAGTAAGTTCTCCTTCACAGCAAGTTAAGGAAAAATTAACCCAAGATGCAACGCCCATTATGGACAACATGGTATGAAGCCATTTACACGTTAAGAGGAAGGTTTGACCCTGAAAAAATAAGCTTCAATCAATAGTGAAGAAGGTTTCCAAGAAACAAAAATGCAGGGCAGCATCGAATAAATCCACAAGGGATCATGTTGTAAGTGATTCATCGACATTTTAAATAAATTTAAATGGATTGTCTTCAAATAACTTCGTTACACCCCATTTTATATGTTAAATTTTCAGCAAGTCGGCCTTAACATGCAAATTGGAGCACCCACAGTTCAGGTAGGCACTACCACGCTGATTCACAGAACCTCTTCTCACCCACACCTTGCACATGTTTTGTGTCTATGCTAACGTCATTATAGAACAATATGGATACACAAATGTCTGCAAATAAAGACTTCATTAGGTACTTTATGACGCTGTTGTCATTTATTAAGATCCAAACCATTCCACATATGTCATCACTTTAAACTTTCCTTGCAGAAATCAATGACATGATTTGGAGGCTTCTTTTGTATTATCTTTTTGGACATTATGGCATACACAAAGAGTACTTTTGGAGTTGTTGTATCTCTTTGATCATGACATGATGAATGAAGGTTCATTGTGCAATTTTGCTATTATGTGAATTTTTTTGTATCAGACGTTAAGGCCAAACATTATTGTCAACATAGGTTAGAACCTTTGTGTTGTAGGTTTGCAAATATTATCCTATATGCACTTAATTTGTATATTTTGGGTAAATAATTTCATGACATTCTATGGTTTTATACCACACGTATACTAACGTTTAAGGTTACATGCAAGAAGTTATTCATGACAAAGTTGTTATATTTAAGTTAACATTACCCAAAAATTTGTAAACCAACTTAGCATTTACTTATGCATAGGTTCACAATTAATTCCCACCAACAAAACTATGCTAAATAAAACGTAAGTCCATTTTGGTAAGACAAAAAGATTCTTATTTCACCATTGCGACGTCAAAGATTTTAAAATAAAATGCCAAAGGTTGTTTTTTTTCCTTTAATTTTTTTAACTCTAATATGGATATGAATAAAAAACAAGTCATACAAATTCACACTTAGGCAGCCACGGGTTAGCGATTAAATTGTACACTGCAATTTAAGAGTATATATATATATATATATATATATATATATATATATGACAAAATTAGTATTTCCAATAAAAATAATGACTACTTCTAGTAAGGTCACAAACTTATAAAATTATTCATATTCTTCATAGCATCAAACAAACTATTCAAAGTATATTTTATAAACAAAATTAACATGGGAATATGTTTTGTTAAAAACAATTAACTTGGGTTAAAATGTTATTGCTTTTCACTTACATATCGAATGAAGACAAACATACGCATGCGTATATATGACTTTACTATATTCCACGACGGAGTACCATGAATATTTAAGGCCTCCTGACAAAATCAACATAAGTGAAAACCGAGTACTACTGCTTAGCACTTATGAAGCCATGGGTTAGCACATCAATTATGCACTAGAATTTAACAGTACATAACAAGAAATCAATTATTCCTGCTCAAATTAGGACTGCTTGCAATTACTTCACTTATTTGCTATATTATAATTTTTTCCTATCTTCTAAACAAACTGAAATATGCCACATGTTATGTACAAAAGATTGGACAAGGGTTAGCACAATCATTGCTTAGCACTTATGAACCCATGGCTTACCAAATACATGACAGTTGAATTTAACATTGCTTATTCTAAATCTTTCTTTGCTTAATTAAACCCTTAACCTAGGCACCATTTATAAGATGCACACTTCAACATAAAACTGAAATCAAACTAAATCATTCTAATCCATTCAAGTTACTTGAATAAAGTACAAAAATAACAACCAAATAGTAAGGTCGATTAACCAATGAACAATAATAACAAAATTAGTGTTCCAAACCCCACTTTTATAACTTCATAATTAATCCACAACTTAAACAAAAAAAGGGAAACAAAAATGTATCACACTGTTTACATAAAATGAAATTAAATTCTAACATCACTAAAAACATGTAACAACTTCTAAGTAACCCATTTCCTCCTCGCATAAGTCATAAAAGGAGTTCGTATCGCTTTACTCTTGAAATGCTTCCTGGGTTCTTCCTTCCATCAATGGTACAAATTATTGCTTTTAGCTTCCTCCCCGTCAAGGTGCGCACAACCCTCTTGGCCATGTTGTTGTTGAGGAGTACTTTCAAGAAGTTCAATCCTATATTACTGCCCATATTCATCAAAGTCTTCCTGTCCCCCATATTCATGTGGTTCTACTGGAAACTCTTGTTTGAAATTGTTATTCCTATTTCAAACAAAACAAATTTGAATTCAAACCAATTCATTACCAATTACTTGTAACAAGTACACACAACCAAGAATGTGGAAGTGACTCTTCTTTCCTTTCTCCTTTAAGAACATGGATGCATTACATATGCTCCCAACTAAGTATTCATAAACAAGTCCACCCCAATTGTATTTCCCAAGACTACTAAGGTCATCCACAATGGTAAATAAAATGGGGAAAATTGTTCCATTACGACTTGAACAAAGGAACTCTGATATTCCCAATGAAATATATAGCCTACAATATCCTCTAAGGTAACCTCGTCCCTACATCTTGCTAGAAAATCATATAACATGTGAACATCAACACTTTCGTTATTCAATAATTTCTTACACTTGCTCTCCACACAAACCTCATCTAAGTTAATAGTCTCACCATGAACCCGTAAACCCAGTCCTAAACAAACATCCAATAAAAATAAACAAACAACTTTATTACTTATTAAAAACCCACCCCTCCTTTCAACCCACAAACTAATTAACGAACTAAGAAGTTTCCTACTAATTTCTAGAATTCCTTTCAACATGTTGAACCATCCAAATGGTGTCCCTTCAATCACGGATCTTTGTTATGCACTTAAATTATTATTTAAGGAAGCAATGTACTTCGTCTGACAACAATGCCTAAAAGTACGCACATATTCATGAACAAAACTTTTGAAATGTCATTCTATAAATTAATCAAGAATGAAATAAAATTAAGTTTGCTCACCTTAACCTCATGCTTCTTCTGACCACCGCATTGACTACTGTCACTATAATCAACCATTATAGTATCGAATATGTAAAGAACTGATGTCACGTCTTGTCATATGTCGAAAAAAAATACCCTGGCTTAGCACTTAAAAACTAAGAGGTTAGCAAATCATTTTTTACAACCTTACATTAATTTAAACCAATCAAAGTAATACATGGTGTACTGATAAGATGATTAACAACTCTCATATGCAAACACTATACATATACAATCCCCACTCGTTAACTATTCACAATCCATATCACACATCCACAACTGCAACTAGACATGACATCATATGTGCAAAAATAAAAGTATGGCTTAGCACATAAAAAATAGTAGCTTAGTAAATATGTTTTCCCACCTAACATAAATTCAAACCAATCAAACTAATAAAGTGAATAATAGTTATGATGTGTGAACACTATACATATACAATGAAAACTCATTAACAATTCACAATCCATATCACCCATCCACAACTGCAACCAGACAGAACATCATATGTGCAAAAATAAAAGCATGACTTAGCACTTAAAAAATAACAGCTTAGCAAATATTTTTTCCCACCTAACATAAATTCAAATCAATCAAACTAATAAAGTGAATAACAAATGTGATGTGCGAACACTATACATATACAATGAAAACTCATGAACAATTCACAATCTATATCACCCATCCCCAACTCAACTAAAATGGACATCATATGTGCAAAAATAATAACCCCACTTACAACTTAACAACTAACAAGTTACCAATTTTTTTTGTTTCCCAACCTACCTAAACTCAATCAAATGAAAGTGATTTATGATGAAGTAATAAAGTGAATATCAGCTCTGATGTGTGAACACTATACATATTCAATGTGCAAACAAGACAATATGTGTGCAAAAATAATACCTTAGCTTAACACTTAAATATTAACAAGTTAGCATATATTTTCATTCCCACATTACATACATTCAAACCAATGCGTTGCAAACCAATCTGACTTGCTATAACAAATCAACCTTCGAAACCAATATCCCAATAAATCAATTCCAAAAATGGAAACAAAAATGCCTCATTTCCACAAACAACAACGAATACCAGGACCTTGTTGTAGTGGGTAAACGTAATACTTTTTCTCCTCCACCAATGGGGAAATGACGAACCCTGTGGGAAAATAACACGAGGGACAAAGGAATAACAAACTTGGAGAATGAAGGAAGAAGACACTTCGGGGATGAAGGAAGAAAAAATTTGGGAGAAAGAGGAAGAACAAACCTAGGGGATGGAGAAAGAAGAAACTGCTTTCCACTCCTCTCACGAGCTCCACTCCTCTCTCTCCTTACTTTTCACTCACTTCTGTCATGAATCAACCTTCCTTTCTCACGCGTTGTCTTTCTCCAACACAGAAATTGTGCAAAACAAATTAAAATTAAAAAAAGGTTCCCACGTCAAGTAGTGAGAGAAGTTGTCAAATATTGGTTGTTACTATATCATTTTCCTTTTTAAATAGAACAATGATGATATATCGGTTAACTACAAAATCAATTTTTTTTTGTTTTTTTTCTTCTTCTTTTCTTCTCACTCTTATTCTTCAAATGCACCACCGTCTCCATTCCTCGATCTCCTTCCTCCATCCCACTTAACACCGTCTTCCCCAAATCCCATTTGTCGTTGCCTCAACCTTCGTCAACCTTGTCGCCAATAAAAAACCCCACAACACCACTAACCCTAACATTGTTCAATCCCCACACCACCATCATAAATCCCCCCACAAGCTCCAACCTCACCACCATCATAAACCCCAACACCACCATCATTCATTCTTGTGAATGTGTGTTTGTGCTTGTACATGTGGTTGAGGAGTGGTTGTCAAAAATCCCACCGCACTGGTTATTCTAGTGGACACCGACTTGATCAACTCATACGACATCAACCTCGTGGAGGGTTTCAACCTTTCGGTTAAGGTGGCTCCCAAGGGTGGAAACTGTTTAGTGACGAGGTGCTCGACGATCCTGAATGTGATGTGTCCTATGGAGCTGAAGGTGATAAGGGATGCAAGGTCATGGGGCGAAGACAACAAAAGCAACCCTTATCCTACTATTTCTGCCCCACCCCAAACCTCATCTGTGTGAATTGCTTTTTAACCCCTATTAACTTCTAATCCTCCACGACATGAACCCTAATCAGCGACAAATTGACAATGACAACGACGAAGGTTGAGTCTATTGCGAGTGAGATGTGAGAGAGGCATCGTTGAGTGGAATGAAGAACAAAGATGGATGTATAGAAGTGGTGATATGTTTAGAAAAGAAGAGGAAGAAAAGAAAAAAGAAACTAAACAAACAATTGACATTGTTCATAACCAATCTAACATGTTAACAAATAAAATCACATTAACTATATTTAAAAAATATAAAATTCAATTGAGCCTAAAAAAATAAAAAAATAAAAAAAATCATAAATCTAAATATAAAAATCAAATTCCTAAGTCTATTCAAACTTATTATATTTTGGTTTTTATGGCAATAAATTTGTGCCTAAGCTATAGCATTTTTTTCTTTCTTATCTTTTTAAAACTGATTTAAGAATATCACTGTAATGTCCCATTTTTAATAGATAAATCTATTAAAATAAAACATCGTACATATTATAATATCCAAGGGACACGTGACTTAAAGAATAAGGATTTCGCAATCATCCAAATATTCAATAAAGAAAACTAAGACACACCATTGTACCCTTAACAAAACAGAAGGATTCAACAGATGACCAAAAGCTTGCTCATAGGCAAGGAATTACAATATAGTAATAACTCTTCAACGTGGGCTCAATAACGAGCCCAATACCAAATCGTGTCCAACTGAGCTGCAACATTCCCGTCACCATTGCGATCACTAGGAGTTTCCACATCTGCTCACATAAATAAATTGATGATCATTGCAGAAAGGAGGAAACCACATACGAGACACACAAGCAAATAGAAAAGGTAAGCTAGAGTGAAAAAGGTTTTATCATACGATTGCACACAATTTAGAAGTCAAAGATACATACATCAGTCAAACATGTGTTAGCAGACCATTTAAGACTCTGAGACTCAATTATCTGGATACATATAATCAGTCGGATTCACTGGATGCTTGTGCTTGTGGCTCTGCAGAGCCATTGCCAATGGGTTTCACCATACCACTCACAAGGTTAGTCTTCAAACATCTAAGGCCATTATCCTACCAAAGACTAAGGCCTCCTGCTACTCTCACCACTTGAGTCAGTTCGCTCTACGTGGAAGTCACTGTCTCTTTAGAGTTTCAGGATGCAATCCTTACTTGAATCCTTACTAAATTATATAATGAGGCACCATCACAAAACCTTTGTAGAATTACGTCCTAACCATGAGGCACAACCATGAGCTCCCACCAAAAAGGGTCATGGAATTACGTGTTGATCATGAGGCACCACCACGTAACCTTCATGGAATTACGTCTTGACCAATAAGGCACCACCACTTAACCTTTGTGGAATTACGTCTTGACCAATGAGGCACCACCACATAACCTTCGTGGAATTACGTCCTGACCAATGAGGCACCATCACGAAACCTTCATAGAATTACGTCCTGACCAATGAGGCACCACCACGAAACCTTCGTGGAATTACGTTCTAACCAATACCAAAATCATGTCTCACAACCAAACATAGGACTATCATGCATACCGATCTCATGCCAATATATATAATCAATCATTCAATCATGTTCCATACGACAAATCTTACCAAATTCATCAATTCCAACCCATAAACCATCTAACACATGCATATTCGCCCAATTCATATTTTAACAAAGTAACTCAATAAAACATGTGATCATCACCCAAAAATAGAGGAGAAACCAATACTTGAGCACGTCCCTACCCAGTTCTCGCTTAGGTTGGAAGCCTTCGCTCAGGCGAGCTCCTTTCGCCTAGGCGAGAACTCGGGCAATGGAACAATGGGCTTTTCGGGTGTTCTCGCTTAGGCGGGACCTCCTCGCCTAAGCGAGATAGCTTCTCGCTTAAAACGTGAGCTCATCGCCTGAGCGACAACGCAAACCAAAACCAGTGAGGATTCCTGGTACTCTCGCTTAAGCGAGAATATCAGGTTCCTCCACTGTTCGCACAAACCTGCCAAGAAAATACCAAGAATACAACACCCAACCACAATCAGTTCAATCTCATGCAAGCATAAACATCAATCAAGCATTTTAAATTAAGAACCAGCAGCCAAAGACTAGGAAATTACAAAATGCGAAGAAACTCTAGCTTCCCTTACTTGGAATGTGTTAGTAGAAGACACATGCACTTAATAATCAAGCACAACAGCTCCATGAGCCAATTCATGAGCTGGAAATATTGACCCATAAATAGAAACGAGGTTATCCAGATGAACCTCTATTGGACCATGAAAAATAGAGCTAAAGAGAAGGAGATATGGGTTGGAGGTCAACTTACATGGAGTGGAAAAGGGGTTGAGCTAGCGTGAGGAGAACTAGAGGCCAAACCCTAGCAGAACGTTACTACTGCAGCCCTAAGAGAGTGTGGGCGAGTTATTTTTTGAAAGTGATAGAATGAGAGAGTTAGGGTTGGTTTAGGGGATTTTGGGCACCCTATGGACCAGCTTTAGGCCCAACTGATTAAGACAAGTCCTTAAGTATAAGGAGGAGAAAAAGTGGGTCTTACGATCACCGTCCCTCTTTACTAATCTTGGAACAATTTTCAAAAGCTATTTGACAAAAATCATCCTAAAGAATAAAACTAAAATCAAAGAGTACCTAAGGTTTCCGTGTGCCTTTCTTCCACGATCAACAACATTTTTATTTTTTATTCTTTCTATGCTTCGTTGACAAGTTCAACTGCCACCTAGGAAGGAGTACAAATAACTACTTTTAAATATTCAAAACAAAAAGGAAGTTTTCACAGTTTCTTTTTCTACGTAAAATCCATTCACAATTATTTTATCATAAGTTAATGATAACCTATATATATATATATATATATATATATATATATATATATATATATATTTTGTTGATATATATGTATAAATTGTTTAAATTTAATTTCAAAAATACCCCTTTATTAAAATTATATTTAATTACAAATAATAATACCCAATTATCGTGATTTGAGCAATTTTACCATCAAGTTTTCTCTTCAAACATTTTTCCATCATATTGTTTTTAGATTTTATTTACTTATTTATTTAATCTATATATTAAGTGTATGTGTTCATAAAACTCACCGTTTTATCGTCAAAATTTAACAAAATGTTTCGTTTGTTGCCATGCAAAATACGTGAAAAATAATGTGTATGGTAAAATATACTAAAATTGAAAAGTTAACACTAAAATAAAGAGTACCCATAAGCGTCGGTTAGTATCTTTCATAACAAATAAATAATTCATACACATAGTTTAATAAAAAACCTAATGACAAAATATCTTGTCTTGTTAATAAAAGAGTATTAAAGTTGGTATTTATTTAATGCAAAAAAAAATTAAGAAAAAAAATTGTTATTTTTGAATATAATATGGTATCACGTTACGTGGATATCGGTTGATGAATTCTGCAGCGCGTTTCAATGTAACTTCAAAGAAAAAGTGACACAAAGTTCCTACGTTGAGTTTGAATATGAAAAGCTAACTTGTTCTCTTGCTCCATTTTTTTTTTTTTTGTCGCTTTTACATTTTCTTGTTGATTTCTCTTTTCATTTTCTCAAGAAATTAAAAATCTTCTTCCATGACTCATTCAAATCAAAGTTTAGGCTTCATATATTGCATGGAAATTGTCCATTTGGCACCTTGTGATCACCCTTTCCCTATATATATTCTCAAGCTTTGATTCTCTCCTCCAACTTGTTTACTTTCAATCAAAACCTAATTATTACTTGGTCTTGCTATTCTCTGTTTAGTTGATAATTGCACTTTTGGTTTCAGTATGAGTCTTGTTAGAGCTTGTAAGCTTTTTTCTTCACCCGTTTTGCAAGCTTCAAAATTCTTCCTCTCATCTTCTTCTCATGCCCCTCAAAACCAAATTAGAGGTCTTGTTGCTTCTCTCATTCCTCAAGGTCAAGGTAATGTTTACTTCGGGGTCTTATTGGATAGTTTCTTCACTAAAAAAAAAAATAAAACAACTTGCTTATAACTGAAATCAAGTTGTGCATTTGAAAAAGTTAGATGGAAAGTGTTTTCACAAAAGCTAAATGTAAAATTTGATTCAAAATTAATATCTGACATTATAAAGAAAAAGGTAATTCTTGAGTTTGACATATATCAAACAGAAGTGATTAAATTTTAGTGATAATTTAAGCACCCTTTTAGGCTTGAAGAACAGATTTGGTTTGGGAAGATCATACATGTCAGGGAGCTTGGGTTGTTTGTGCAAAGAGGAGGAAGAGGCAAGTAAAGGAATTGAAACACTGAGAGCAGTTGAAGACCAACATGGGGGAGTCATAGTAAGCATGGAAGAGTCTATGGATTCCTCTGTTTTTGCCTTTCTGCTAGAAGAATCAATATCAAAATGGAGGCAACAGGTACAAAATGTCAAATTAGCAATACCAATTCATAGTTCTAGTGTTGATTAGTTTCTGGTTTGGACTCATCACTTCACAATGTGGTTCTTAAAGGGTAAGAGGGGAGTGTGGATCAAGCTGGGCAGAGAACATTCTAACCTCGTGGATTCTGCTGTTAAGGTAATCATTCGTCTTAAACAATTCAACTATGAATTCTCTAGGTAGAAATCCTTTGATAAATCATAGGAAATACCCTTTTAGTGGTGTTGCGGTGGTTGTTTTGCAGGCTGGTTTTAGATTCCACCATGCTGAACCAGATTACTTGATGCTTGTGAATTGGATCGCCAACACTCCTGATACACTTCCTGCAAATGCTTCTCACCGCGTGGCTATCGGTGCTTTTGTCATCAATGCCAAGAAGGAGGTAATCAAATCAGTAATCCGTTTCATCTTTTAATTACAACTTTTTCAGTATTTTTATGCAATTAATATGATTGTTTCACAGGTGCTTGTGGTTCAGGAGAGCAATGGCAGGTTTAGTGGCACGGGATTCTGGAAGTTGCCTACTGGAGCCGTTGATGAAGTATGCTAAAAAATATCATTGTTCAGCATCAATTTTTAGGCTTCATTATTATTTTAATCTGAATTCCGTTTGCAGGGTGAGGATATTTGCACTGCTGCAATTAGGGAAGTAAAAGAAGAAACAGGAGTAAGCTAATTCAGTATTTTTTTATTTTTTTTTTAAATCCTTTCTCCATTTTTGTGTCTAATTCTTTTTCTTCTTTCAGATAGAAACAGAGTTTGTGGAGGTCATAGCATTCAAGTAAGTCATGAGATTAGGATTATTAGACTAAACTAAATTAATACTGAATTATTAATCATGTCCTTAATTTTCTGTGTTTCTTTCTGGTATCAGGGAAAGGCACAAGGCTTTCTTCGGAAAATCAGAGTTGTTCTTTGTTTGCATGTTGCAACCTCGTTCCTTTGAGATTCAAAGACAAGTTTCAGAAATTGAAGCAGCTCAGGTAGCATTCAATTCATAAACAACAAGATTAAGGACTTCTTCCACCTTTGCAAATGATTATAAAATACAATTTTTTTATTTTAAAATTTTGAATAAGAATTCTGAAAGGATTTCCCTATTTTTTTTTTTATAAATCTTTTGGATCTACCCATTTCATAATGTTAAACAATTTTCCAGATAGTTAATTTATCGACATAAATTTCTAAGATAACTTTCTGTTTGTGATGATGACAAGCAAATATTTATATTCAAAGAAATATTTTAAAAAAATGTAAGGAGATTATACTTTTGTAGGTATTTATGAAATCATAAATAAAAATAGAAATATTTAGGTTTCTTTTCGCAATTGAAAAAGGAAAATAAACAAGCAACAATGATTGTAATGTGATATTTTATTTTCAGTGGATGGCAGTTGAAGATTACATGGCCCAGCCATTTGTGAGAGACAATGAAGTGTTTGACTTTCTCACCAAAATAGGGTTATCAAAATTTGGTGGCAAATACAATGGTTTTTCCACTATTCTCTCCTCCACTTCCTCTCCCAAGAAATCCTACTTTTACTTCAACAAGAAGGATGCTTCTCCACCATCTTAGTCTCCAAACACAAACCCTACAAATTTTTTCTTTTCACTTTCTTCCAAATTTTCAAGCTTTCACACTCATTTCATTCAATCATTCGGTGTTGCGTGTACATAAAATCTATACTCCCACACAAGTTCAAATCATACCATTCTTCTCTTCCCAAATGTGTAAGGGGAGGAAGGAATAATTAATGTTGTCAATTTACAATATTTGTTCATTTCATAAGTAGGAGGAGGACTTCATAATTGTATTCTTTTAGTTCTTTATTGAGTCAAGAAGTAAGTGTAGTGTTGTCATCTTTCCAAGTGTAATAACAATATCAATTGCTATCTCATAGTTTACCATTAATTAAAGAAATAAGAATTTTATTCTTTTTTCAATATTTTTAAAATATATTTTTGGTCATTTTTTCATGTTTTAACCTTTGTCTTTCTACATTAATACTGACATTTAATCTATTATTTTATTTAGATTAGTGTAAATTTCTAAGAGACAAATTTATTAATTAAGATTATTTGCTTATGTTAAGGTGATTCAATTTTTTTAATATTTATTTTCATGGAATTAAATGATTTTTCATTTATGCTCATAATTTTCAATTTCAATCAACTCTAAAATAAATAAATAAACGTTAGTTCCTCATATTTATTAAAATATGATTTTAGTTACCAAATATTAAATCCAAATGACTAAACTTGCTTTAATAATAGTCATTTTAGTCTCTAATAAAGGTTTTTTTATTGGATAGAGTAAGATTTGCACAGAACCAGTCTCTAACTTATTAAAAAAAATATTTTAATTAACTTATGTTTCTTTTTTTATTTAACTTCATCCAACATAACACTTTTGAATGAATTGGGTTGGGTCAATATCATATTTTTGGGTCTTTCTTCCTACACCTCCAAAATTTCTTCTACACCTCCAAAATTTCTTTAAATTCCCAAAAAACCCTTTGATCATTTAAGGAAACCCGCAGACACCACACTCCCAGAATTATGTCGACTTTCAGAAGTCAAAATATATGACTTCCGGAGGTCAAAATATATCACCGGAAGTCAAATTTTAGAAGTCAAAATATATCATCAGAAGTCAACTTCCGGAAGTCAAAATGTATCACCGGAAGTCGACTTTCAGAAGTCAAAAATTATCACCAGAAGTCGACTCCCGAAAATCAAAAAATATTCCCGGAAGTTGACTTCCGAAAGTCAAAAAACATTTTCCGGAAGTTGACATCCATAAGTGAATCAAAAAATATTCCTGGAAGTCAACTTCTGAAAATAAAAAAATATTCCCGGAAGTCAACTTCCGAAAGTCAAAAAACATTTTCCGGAAGTTGACTTCCGTAAGTCAAAAAACAAATTTTATTTTGAATATTTTTAATTCTTTTTAAAATTTATATTTTTTAACTTTTAATGATTTTTTAGTTTATTATTTTATTTATTTTGTATGTTTTCATATTTCTTAATATATATTTTTTGAAAATATTAATATCTATATATATAATTTTATTTTTATTTAATATACTGAAAAATAAATATAAATATAAAAAGAAGTAAAATTAAAATAATATTAAATTTAAATAATATTAAACTTTAAATAATATTAAACTTTAAATAATATTAAACTTTAAAAATAAAAAAAAATATATAATTGAAAAATTTTAATAATTTGATTAAAATTAAATATTTAAATTTTAAACAAAATTAAAAAAATTCAAATAAAATATAAAATATTATACACATGAAATATATAAATAAAATAAAAAAATTTAAAAAATAATTTAAATTAAAATAGTAAAATTTAAAAAAAAACAGAAAAAAAATAAATAAATAAATATATATATATATATATATAAAATATATATATATTTATAAACGGATTTTGACTTTCGTTTATATATATATATATATATATATATATATATATATATATATATATTATTTTTTTTTAAATTTAAAATTTTATTATTTTAATTTATTTTATTTTTCAATTTTTTATTTAGTATTTTTATTATTTTTTTTATTTTTTAAAGTAAGTTTTTTAAAATTTATATGTTTTATAACTTTTAATACGTGTTTTAAAAAATAAAATAAAAGTTAGAAAATATAAATTTTAAAAAGAATTAAAAATATTTAAAATTGACTAAATTTTTTTAATTCTGGAAGTCGACTTCTGGTAATGTTTTTTTATTTTCCGAAGTCGACTTCCGATAATGATTTTTGACTTTCGGAAGTCGACTTCCGGTGATATATTTTGACTTCCAGAAGTATTTTTGGTGGTGTTATATCCGTGAGTTTCTTTAAATGGTCAAATGGTATTTTGGGAATTTAAAGAAATTTTGGAGGTGCAGAAGAAATACTTGGAGGTGTAGGAAAAAAGATCCTATATTTTTTTTTTAAGATTATTGTACATATTCGGTCCAAAAAATATTATTATTGTCAGACCTAACACGGCTCAATAAACATGAGATCCAAGTGTGAGATCTATATGAAATATTAACACCGAGGTAAAGATGATATTTATGATAATATAAACATAATTCAATTTATAATACTCTGAATCTAGTTATTATATTTGTTAATCTGTCATCGAGAGTAATCTTATTCAATACTCATTTTTTACTCTCATACTCACAAAAATACTCTTTACTGACTTAGCGTTAGAATCTTTGCAAGTGAACTTCCTCCTTTTTGTAGATCAGAGCTCACACCTGTTTTGGAGATTAGACTAATTTATCTCTGATCAATTAGGTAAATTTTTGGTAAAAACATTTGGCGCACATGAAATCTAGGTAAAACTTTATCATGTCTCCACATTTTATACTATGATTACCTTGCGTAAAGATAATTCATTATTAGTGTCAATCATCTTACTCATACTACCATGAGCATTTATGATCTAAATTTTGAAATACATTTAAGGAGTGTTATCTTGACACTTTATACCTTTTCTACATTAAGTATTTTATTATAATATCACATTTTATTCAAAAAATTGTGGATAATGACATGGAAATAATTTTTTTCTTTACTTTGATAACTTCTGCATGCACATTCCATGTATCCGATTTACACAATGCCATCATTCGTTCCCCATTCACACACAAATCCTAAACACAATATGAGAGTTATACCATTCAATTCACCAAACTTTTATTGATATAAAAATTCAAAGATATGCATTATCACATCTTGATGGATATATGAGAGTTTAAACGAGCTAGTGCACCTAGAACTAAAATAATTTAATGGTCATTTACATACTTCAATGCATTATTTTGGAGTTGAATGACAATATACTCTGATATTGATCTCATGTGTGCATATGAGTATGGACCCATGACAAAAGTTATTCAATTTCAATTTTGCTTAAATGAAAGGATATATATAAATTGTTACGTGATTGTTTATATTAGAGGCAACAATTTTTTATTAACATTAGACGACGAATTGGCAACGAATTTATAGTCGTTGTATAGGTAGTCATGGCCTATACTAGAGACAACAATTTTTTATTGTTTAGGCCAGGAAATTAAAAAACCATTGCCTAATATGCAACAATTTAAAAAACCGTTGCCTACTATGCAACAATTAAAAAATGTTGCCTAAGATTTTCCAATATGCAACAATTCCATACCAATATAATTCAACGGGTTTTTTTGTATTGTATTGCTTATTTCTATAGGTCACATTTACGAAAGTGTGGTGATACAAAATAAATTTGTTTAAACAAGACTTATAAAAGTGGAATCATGAAAAATAATTTTAAAATATAATTTTAATTTTATTTATAAATTTAGACAATGCTATTTTAAATGAGATATAAATAATTTTATTTAAAAGGTAATAATTAAAATAAATTTATTCTACTAAAATAGTAGAAATAAAATATAATAAATTAAATTAGACACTTATAATATATAATGGAATTGAAAATTTTCATATATTGCAAAATTGTATTATAATGTTGTCTATCATTTCATAAGTAAAAGTATTTACAACTAATTAAAAAGTATCATGTTATCCAAAAAAAAAAGAAAACAAAAAGTATAATTTATCTTGACTACACTTTCATTCCTCTTCATCTTCATCTTTATATAACATTTAGTTTTTTTATCAATCTTCATCCTCTTGATCTTCATCAACATTTTCTAACAAAAGAAAAAAAGTTCAATTTATCCTAAATCCCAACTACTAAAACAATAATAATGCAAGTCCCAACTACTAAAACAATAATAATGCAAGTCCACTCCTCGTATTAACACAAGAACCCCATGCTTTGCTCAATCCAAGAGTGATAAGGAAATATGAATCATGCTCTAACTCATACAACTGAAAGGAAGAAACTAAAGCACAAAATCAACACCTAACTACTACAGACGTGTAATCATGGTCACTTTACAAGTGTGAATGCAGAACATGTTAATGCAGAATGGGTGCAGAACTGAAAACTAATGTAGAGTGGTGAAATCATGATTAACACAATGATAAGCAACTCGTTTAATTATGCAGGAATGGAGATGCAAGATGCACTTTGATAGCATAAATGCAGAATTAGATGGTGCAATATCTAAAACTACATGATAATATGCATGAACCTATGGCAACAAAATTCAGAATATGGTTGAAGTAGTGTAATAACATCTCTTGTCCTTTTTCCTTATGGTCATACATATGACTGAGAAATAAATTTCAGATTTAGTACCCATCTTTTGTCCTTTTTCCTTTTTCTTCTCTAGTTTGTGAGTGTGTTTAATGGAGATTCTAGTAGACAGCAAGACAGCTCTTAGCTTGGCTAAACATCCTATTGCTCATGGAAGGAGCAAGCATATAGAGACAAAATTTCACTTACTAAGGAATCAAGTCACTAAAGGAAAGTTGGAGGTAAAATATTGTAATACTATTGAACTGATGGCTGACATTTTAGCAAAGCCTCTAAAGGATGACAAATTCAAGCTGATTACAGAGAAGACAAGAGTATTGTCTACTACTAATATGAATTAAGGGGAGTGTCTTAAATAATTTAGTTGTTCTATGTTAGTTAGGTAGTTGGTGGGTTGTTAACTAATAGCTCCTAATATGTGAGAAATAAATTTCATATTGAATACCCATATCTCTTGTTCTCTAAGCCTAGTTGGATAGCCAAAAAGCTAACAAAAACACAAAAAAAAACTTTAGTTTTCGAAGTAGACAAAATGAGATAGCAACAAAATCAACAGGATACTTAGACAAATCAGGTGGCATGGTAGCACTTCCCTTGGCAACGTTAATTAAGACCATCCATTGCCCATTTTTTGTGAAAAAAAAATATATATACAAAAAAGCAAATACACGAAAAGAAAAAAGTAAGAAAATAAGTATTTGACATATAGCTATAAAAAGCTAAGAAAACGGAAAATAAAGAAATTGACATTTGCTTATATTCCTCCTACACCAAACATCTATGCTTCAAAGAATTTCCAAAAAGAAATAAAGCTCTCTCAAAGTGACTTAAAAAAGACAGTAATTCATCTATATATAGTCTTCTTTTATCATTGGGTTATCCGTCATATTGAACAGAACAAGACAAAGTGAAAGAAAAAGCATGTAAATAAATATATAAAGTAAAGATGTTATACAACTAATGCTCTTTTTGGTGCTTTTGGTAGATGTAGAGAGATTGTCATGTTGTTACATGTTTCTTTTTTTTCCCCTTTTATTCTTGACAGTTTTTGAGGATTTCTTATCATCTTGCTTCTGTAAATCTGTTTTCCCTCTTAAAACGTTTGCTTATAAAAAAGATACAGAGTACTAAAATTAAAGTTCCTGCATATAGGATTAGTCTCATTGACCTGTCCTTATATTCTAAAAAAGCAGTAAAAATGAACCAAGAAATCATGATTATTATAGCTTGTCGTAATCGAAATCGCGACGACGAACCAAAAACCAAAGATAAAAAAAAGAGATTTGAAGTCGTCATCATAGTTATTATAGGAAACTATGGAAAACCATAAAAAAAAGAGTAAGGTCTACGAAAACAGATTTGAGGTATGGGAGTTGGTTACGCATAGAGGAGGTGTTAGCACCCTACCACGTCTATCATAAGACAGTATCTTTAATTAAAATATAAATGGATGTTCTCTTCTTTAAATATTTATTTTCCAAAATAAAAAATAAATAAATAGATAAATAAAGAAGACAAAGAAAATTCAAAAGAAACAAAAAAAAATTGTTTTTTGGGCCCAACAAGGATTACTCCTTGCTTCTACTTATCTCCATTCATAATGAAAAATCAGAGTCACGTAGTTCTTTTAAAAAACTTTTAGAAAAAAAGAAATTGAAAAAAACTTGATTATTTTTTTTTTTGAGTGAAATGTTGATATTTTAAATTTTCGGAAATATGTTGAATAAAACAAAAACATTAAATACGAGACCGATGCATATGATGATTTTAAAAACATATTTTATTATTATTATTTATTTAAAAAAACAAAAAAAAAGAGAATAAAATACTAAGTTGATGTGGACAATCATTATAGTATTTCTTTTTAAAAGCGAATTTTAATTATTTACTTAGAAACGAAAGTCATTATAGAAATTGATTATAATATGGACCATTTTAAAATATAAGCGTTCAGCACCAAAACCCACATCAATGTATTATTCTTTTTCAAATATATGAACGATATACAGATATATACTTAAAAAACAGGACCCACCTATTTATCATCATTTTGATTGAATTAGAAAATACAACTAAACTTGTGTCACTTTTCAAAATTGCCATTACACTTTGAATTCAATCAAGCTTTTAGATTTAAAGGGTTTTAAATAATAAAACAAATGATTAAATGGTTATAGGCTTGGAAAAATCATGTATGCACTAACAACTACGGTAAAAACATCGAAGACCAAAATCAAATCATTCTCAATGTAGATGAAGATTAATACAATTTTACCAATACTCTTCCCCGGAAGAAACGCACCAAACAAAATTTGCCACAAAAACAAACCTCTCGATGAAGCTGGCAGCAAGATGGGGTGATTGAGTGAGTAATTTCGGAAATGTGGGAGTGGGGTTTTGGTGCTTAAGATTATGGAAAAGAACTCAAGATCAAGATGAACCGTCGGTTTTGGGTTTTTCTAAGAGAGGTCTCTTAAGGTAAGGAAAAAAAAATACTCTATTCTTTTTTCTTGATGGGTTTATATACACAACAAATTAAATCTAATGTAATCTCGTAAAAAGGTTCGTCTTATTAAGAAAAAAGATATTTTTGATAAACATATTATTATTTTCCTCATCTGGAAAGGGAGGTGTCATAAAATCAGAGTAAATGATTCTAAATATTAGAACAAATCCTATTTCTAATTATTAAACTAACTTCTTGATTTGGAGCAGAAACGACAAAACATAGAGTGAGGGTGAGAAAATTAAATTTTGGGCTGCTGTTAGTTGCAAGAAAAAACAGTGTGGGTGTACAGAGTATTTTGGACTAAAATAGAAACTAAGCACAAAAGAAACAGTGTGGGTTTTTATCTTTTTATTTATTTATTTATTATTATTATTATTTAGACAAAGAAATAACCAAAGAAAAAAATCATTTACTTTTTTTATTTTTTTTATTTTTTTGAAAAAACAAATTATTATTATTTATTCTATTATTTATTTAGCCGAACAAAATTGGGTGGGTGTTGACATAGCTCAGAGGTGTTTAGAAATGTATTAAACGTAAATGTAGTTGTAAATATATGCATGTACTAACAAGTAAAAATAAAAAAGGACAAATGAAACAAATAAAAGAATATGAATATGTAATGACTAATGACCATGTGGGAATAGATGGCCATAATCAGAAAAAGAATATAAGAGGGAGAATCAAAACAGGCAATCCACGTCTCAAATATTACATGTGGGCGTCAATCCACGTCTCAAGGATTATATATGGGCAGTACTTGCATACACAATAAGATTCAATGCCATATTGAAGGAGTCAATAAGAGAGAATGACATATATATATATATATATATATATATATATTACTTGCAAACTGAAGAATTCACAAAATCTTGCTTGAGGCTTCCTTGATAATATTCACCAAGTCTGGACCAAATCTTAATCTAGAGAAATTGCACTATGAGGGAAAGGCAAACAAATTATACACACCACATGCATTGAAGAAACAAATATAATAAGTCATCAAAAGCCAAACTATATATCCATGACCTAAAGACTTACTTGTTGACTTTCCTTCCGGTGATCCAGCGACACTAATTTCTAAGCCAAAATTCAAGATCACATGTATTTAGATATTTCTTTTACTTAATCAATTCACACTCAATTAGCACGAAAGCCCTATAGCATAATTCTATCTATAAAACGAGGGATGGGTATTCGGAAGATATTGAACCCTAGAATGCTTAATGCACTTGAGATTTAGTAAGGAACCAAACATGTAACATTTATAGTTTCATATCCAGATACTCTGCAAATCACTAATGCATAGGGTGTCCAATGATAGAGAAAAAACTAACCTTGCTTGGGTAATTGTTGCAGTATAAATTTTATCACTAAAAAACGTAAATATACAATCATTCATTAGTTCTTCGAGGATTGGAGAAGTGTGTCATCTAAAAAGTTAGATTGTTCACTCACTTTAACTTGCTAATTTTCAATAGCAATCAGATTCTCACAAAGAGAACTATTTCCTACAAAGTTTGAACCAAATTAGTAAAATAATGTCAATTTTAGCAAACTGAAAGCTATACAAAAGCAAAGTCAAGACTAAAAGCTAACTGGAAAAACCACAACTGTGCACATGTATGCTTTGTCTATATCACTTTATTTCAACAAATAGGTGGATTGAGTAAAATTAACCCAGACTACAAACAGAAAAAGGAAAACCAATAGAATCAAACGATAAAATCCAAACACAAACAAAATAACCCTAGATTATAGACACAAAAAGGGATAGTGACAAAATACAAAATCAAACCAATATTCAATAAAATTAACTCACAAAAACAAAAATCTAAGTTATATGTACCCAAGAAGAGCGTTAGGTAGAGTGATATACTTACTTAAGCACAACCATGATGAGAAGAGCACCAACGTCGACAAGAAGGAGACTATGTTGAAGAGCTGCCTCGAAGAAGGGACCCAACGATGATTAAGAGCGACCACGAAGAGCCAGAAGCGCGACTTTGAGCTCTTTCAATCAGTGACCACGACGAAAGCGAAAGACTAGGCGACATTGGCTTTACGTTTTCTACAATGCAGTTCGTAGGATGGAAATGAAAAGTGTTTCAGGGTTTTAGTTTGGTCGCAGAGTATAAGCTTTTGTATTTAGTTTTTAGGGTGTCTTAGTTTGTTTTTTAGTTTTGGCGCAGTATATACTTTTCAATAAGATGGAAAAATTATTTTTTGGCATTTTTCAGAGTCTATAAATTTTTAGTTAAAATTAAAATTTCTTAATTTATTTTAAGCAACGTTTTAATATATTAGGCAACATTTTAGATAAATGTGGTATAAATTATCTACATCTTGAAAATAATTACCTTTGATACTCATTAAACTACGCTGATAGAAGTGTTCTTTTTTCCATGTTTAGGCAACACTTTTCTACCTGTAGACAAATTTAATGTTTCTTAAAGTAAAAAATGTTGTAGTAAACCTTCAATAATGTTTTTCTCTGGAAAACTTCTATTCACGGCATGTGATTCTTTTTGGGAGTAAAAGAAGTTTGTGTTTTTGGTGTATTATTGTGTTGATGGACATGTATTGGGTGGTATGGGCACCATGGAAGTGTAAGGGAAGCTATATTTTTTTTCTGCTAGAATTATGATAGGGTTAAAGATATGTGGCATTCTTTCTATGAGTGAATATTCAAATTTGATGGTTTAAGTGATATCTTTTAAGAAGACAAACTTTTGCACTATTCTGCTTGAATTTTGTGAAATAAAGATTGAGGAATGATGCATGAGGGAAGTTGGAATTAAATTGTGAGGCATATAGTTGCATTTAAGCTAGAAATTAATTGGGTTAATTTTGATTTATTTTTGGTGAAAGGTGTATGAAGCGAATATGTTTTTCTAAGGAGTGTAATTGTTTTGGATTCTTTTTGGTGTAGTAAAAGTTCAATAATAATAAAAGTTCATGAGGCCGTGTTAAGGAATGGTTAAGCTTAGTGCTTGACTGCATTGGTGGTGTTGTATTGGTGAAATCGGTGCACGAAATGGAAGTTTGGAAGGTAAGGATTAGAATATTGTGAAATTGTGTGTATGTTGAATGAATTTTAATGTTCCATGATGTTTGTGTGCCTTAAGATGACCAAATAATGTAAATACATTATTTTTCGTATTTCTAGGTGTGTTTGCGCCTCATTGGACACTAAGCAATGGTTCTAGGCATTTTTATGAGAGGTCTAACGTTGAGTGTTGATTCTGGGTACTGAGCAACCTGCTTTACGAGATGTCTGGCGTTGAGTGCTGGCTTTTGGTGCTAGGCGTTACTTTTTTTCTAGTTTGCGCAGTTTTCTTTAAACTGAGTTTTCCAGTTCGTTAACTATTGGATTGGGCTGAAATTTTGACAATTGGTCCATAACATGTCGTTCCTTAGTTTGAATGGTGTGATCTTAGTTTGAAGGTATGTTGTTGGAGTTATATGTCACACATGATTTCTAGTTTTTTATGGTAGTATTGTGTTGGTATTTTGTTGTGAAAAATTGTGATAGGCTTAGTTTGTAGTCTATTGGATGTTGGGCATGATGAGGATTGTATGTTGTTAATGTGTTATGATACATGTGAGGATGATGCCTTGATGTGCCTGTGTGTTTATTGATCATGCAAGTGGATAATCATGTGATTGTTGATTAATGCCTGATCATGATGAGATAGTGTATACTTAGATATAAATGTTGTGAAAAGTATTTTTACAATTGTACCAAAGGTACACTTGGCTTGGGCTCTTGATAAGAGTAATGGGAAGTTGTACACATCGTCAAGGCTCGATATCAGTTGTGGGAAGTTGCAAACTTCACCAGGGCTCGATAAGATTAATGAGAAGTTGTAAACTTTGCAAGGGCTCAATAAGAGTAATGTAAAGCTGTATACTTCATCTGGGCTCTTGATATGAGTAATGAGAAGTTGTATACTTCATCGGGGCTTGCTATGAGAGTAATGGGAAGGGACATCTTTGGTAAATTGTGTATGAGATTTGGTTGGGTGGTTAATTATGAAAGTTGTATACTTCGTCAGGGCTCTTGATCTGAGTAATGGGAAGAGTTATACTTTGTCGGGGCTCGATGTGAGAGTAATGGGAAGTGACATCTTTGGTAAATTACGTGTGAGTTTTGGTTGAGTCGTTAATCATGTGATCATGTTTTTCGTTTAATATTACTTGGTGGTAATATGTTGTTGGGTACATGTTGTGATTTTTAGAACATGTGGTAGTTGATATCTCGAACGAGTGATGTTATATTATGATGATGTTAGGTGAGTTGTATATTGATATGCATTGTTATGTGGTATGTGACATGGTTAGATCACCATTGCATGTTTGTAGTTGTGATTTCCACCTACGATGATCATATAACTTAGGTTATACGGGTGTAGATGATGACGTAAATACAATTGAAGAAGCTTAGATGTGAGGAGCTCGTGGGAATGCTTTTGGGGACTTTCCTTTAAATTTTTGAAAATTTATTTTAAATAAATGTAATAGTTAGTTGTTGCAAGTTTTGAACTTGAAGGATTTTTATTAAGACTTATATTGATAGTTTAACTCAGTTGGTGGGTTGATCCACGTTTTGTTTTGAGGAATAAAGTTATTTCAGATTAATATTTCGACAGGTATTGTTTTGCATTAAAATTATTTGAAAAATTCCTATTTAATAGGATGGTATCATTGGTTGCGTTTTGAAGTTTGAAGGAAAAATTTACACGTGGTATCTCGAAAGGGATGATACAAGTACAAATCACTTAAAAACAAAAAAAAGGCAAATTGTTGTTTCTGATATAGCGACGAGTGTAAGACTCGGGAAAATTACATAATTAAATAAATATTTATTTGATATAAATGCAATTTGTCGCAACCTCCGAAAAAAATTGCGACGAGACGGTGAACATGAAAAAAACATCATTTTAAAATATAAATTTAATAAATGACAGTCGCCACCATAATTTTGGAAAACTATGGAAAACCTAAAAAAAAATGGTTTGCAAAATCGGATCAGGTTTGGGAGTTGGTTACGTGTGGAGAATGTATTAGCACCCCAAACGTCTGTCCTAAGACGGTTCCCTTTAATTAAGTGTGTGAAACCAATGTAGTTTTAAAATATTTATTTTTTTCAAAAGTGAAACAAAACATCCTAATATGAATGAAGAAAACATTTTTTAAATTTTATATTTGGACACGACAAGGTGTTTGACCTTACTCCTATGTATTCTCATTCAAAATGGGAAATCGGGGTTACATAGATCTTATTTAAAAACAAATTATTATAAACTTCAATTTGATTAATCTTATTTTTTTTAAAATTTTAATGTATAAGTATTATTTATTAAGTGAATTCGAGAAATATTATTAAGCAAGTCCAAGACTAGACATGATGATTAAAATTTATTTAAGAAAAATATTAAATTATCAAGTAAGTCTGAGACTAAACATAATAATAAAAATTTATTTAAGAACAATAATTAATTATCAAGCAAGTCCGAGACTGGACATGATAATCAAACTTTATTTAAATAAATAATTAATTATCAAACAAGTTTAAGACTATACATGATTATCAAACTCGATTTAAGAGAAAAATTTAATTACCAAGCAAATCCGAGACTATAGATGATAATTAAAGTTTATTTAAGAAAAACATTTAATTATCAAGCAAGTCCGAGATTAGACATGACAATTAAAATATATTTTAAAAAAAATGTTTAATAATCAAAATAGGTCTGAGACTAGACATGATAATCAAATTTTATTTAAGAAAAACATTTATTATCAAGTAAGTCCGAGACTAGACATGATAATCAAACTTGATTTAAGAAAATGAGAATTATAATTATCAAATAAGTCCCAGACTTAACATGATAATCAATAATACCTAATATTAAAAATAATTATTTAAAAGAAAAAAAAAGAGTAAGAGGAAAATGAGAAAAATGAGAAGAGGAAAAGAGATGAAGAAGAAAAGGCAAAAGAGGAGATATTAAGAAAAGCCAAAGAAGAGAATGAGAGAAAAAAATTTGAAGAAAGAGAGAAACTAAGACAAGAGCAAGAGTTTGAAAGTCAATCCAAGGTGGTAAAGTTTAAGAGAAATTTAAAAGCAAAATGGGAAATTATGATTAGGGAAGTAGTCTTCCATCCTTCTACACTCCCTTCCATGAAAACCCAATTTCCAAAGGGAGTAATCCCATCTTTAATCTCTTCTTCCTTTTCCATTCCATCTTTTGTCTTGTTTCCCTCTCAACCATTTTGTTATCCATCTCATTCCATTATTTTACACTCCTCAACATATTTTGCTAATACACACTTTAACTTTAAAATTATTTTCAAAAATCAATTAATGTCAAAGTGTAAGACACTCTTTTTGTGAAGTGGTCCGAATATCACAAGTTTTCAAATTTAAAAGCTCATCTTCACACATTTTCTATCAATATCTACTACATGGTCTTTCTGATTTTATTAAAATTATGTTTGAACTATTTCAAATATATTTTTGATCCTGGTGGAACCAAACTTCAATTGTTGTGGGCCTTGAAGAACCCTTTTGATATGAGGACAAATCTTCTTCAAAAGGGAGGGGATGATAAATCCACACCAAGGCCCAATCCATGACCCACATGCATCTGAAGCCCAAAGCCCACCAAGAGGCCCAATAATAAGAGGATGCATGATTGCAGAATTAGAATAGATTTTATTTTAGGCCACATTTTAGAATAAATGCTAAAGCACTTTGTTGTTTAGCCTTTAAATTGGGTCGAGATTAGCTTGGAGGCAAAGAGTGGAGATCACTTTTCATGGTGGTGCTAAAATTTGGAGCGCATTTTTTAGCTTGGAGGTTTGCTTGGTGCGCATGCTTTCCTTGGAACAAGGCAAAGAGAGTGTGAGTGTCCACATGTCTCTTGATCCCACTATCCTTTGCATCTCACGACCACAAATCCAGCTTCTCCTCTAAGATACATTTTCATTACATTTTATGTTGCATCTTCATTTCATTTGGCCAACCATGATTCCTATAAATGGGGTCATTCTACTCTTGTATTTGGTTACTTTTGAATGGTAATAGCCTTGTTGTTGATGGCACTCCACCCCTATTACCTCAAGAGTCACTTGCTAGACTAGTTTCTACTCTAAATTCCTCTAGCCCCCTTCCCTAGAATGGACCTCTATTCTAGGCTTCATCTCCATTCCATCTTCATTACTTCAAGGGCCTTCAAAGCTTGACTCCACTCATCCATTCTAACTCCATTTTCTCTGCAACCATGGACCTTGTCCTCTCCATTTTCATGTTTGAAGGTTCATCAAGTGGTATCTAGAGCCATACAAACCTTGGTGCATCCATACTTTTAGTTTAGGTAAGGTTCTTGGTCCATACTTGTGTTTGTCTTCAGTTTCCGTGTTGTTCTCTTCTTCTCCATTGTCTTGTTCAAATTTTTCTTGTTTCTATAGATCGTCATTGAGGCTACATGAATCTTGTTGATTCAAATTGTAGTACTCCTTACTTCAATGGTGTAAATGTGTTTTTAGGATTCCATTTTCTTGTTTCCAACATTTATTCTTTGATTCCTTGTTGTTTTTCTTCATTTTAATTAGTGCATCTTTTATTTTTCAGTTCCTTATGTTGTGTTTTGTCTTAATTCATGTCTAAGCACTGTAATTCGTCTTCATTTTCTTTCATATTGTTGAATTCTGCACTTGCTTGATGAGAACCACGTCCTACATCACACAAAAAGAGCTATGAACTTCAAGGGATGCTTCTAGATGTATAAGGCAATGGTCTCAATATTTTTCTTCCATTTCACCGATTGGATTGTGTTTTTGAGTGTTTAAGATGTGCTTCTATGATTCATACTTGATTTTAGATCATAAAAACAAGTTCATTCATCTTGAATTTTCAAAGAACATCTTGCGATTTCCATGAGCAATTATGCTTCAATCTGTTTTTCAGTTTTCATTGCACACACACCTACTGTTTGAGATTTATCATGACTCACTGCATGGTCCAAATTTTATTATGGATTTTGGCTCATTTAGATAACATCAAGATGAAAAATACAAAAAAAAAATCATTCAAAAATGTTGAGTACAAAAAAATGAAATATCCGAGAAGTTGAGGCAAATTTTCATGTTTTCTGACGTAGTGGTCTCGAGAATTCTCTGTTTTAGTGTTGTTTGGTGTGTTTTGTGCTGCTTTTAAGTGCTCTTTGTTTTTCTAATTGATTCCTTGATTGTGTACTCTATATTGCTTTGAGTTTGCCTTCATTAGAAGTGAAATTTATTTCCTCAATTTGGCACAAAATTGCAATGAGTATAGTGATTGTTTCTGAGCACTTTTTCTTCTCTGTTTTCAATTTTCTTCTTCTATTCTAGTGTTATTCTAGGTTCCTTTTGTTTGTGCTAGCCTTTATTTCTTGCCTTAATTTTTTGCTTTTCATTTCTTGGCTCTCTTTCTAGTCATGTTTCATTTTAATTCCACATGCTTTAGCTTCTTTAATTAGCTTTTCTTATTTTATTTCCTTGCTTCTTTCAAGCTTGTTAGCCTTGTGTTCATTTTGATATTGTGTAGATTAAGCTCTATGAATGATTTTCATTCTAGTGGTAGCATTTTAAGAGGTGAACTTTAAGGTAGACTTTAGTTTGCTTGATTCTTTAGTGATTCCTCCCTTTTACTTCCAAAATTATGTGAGCTTTGAGCCATATTTCATTGTGAGTATGAGTGCTAACATCTTGGATTGGTATAGTTTTTCTTTGCTATTTTTTTTGGAGCAGGTTTGGTGGTTGTTTTTCCTTAAAACCGAGACTATTTGTTGTTGTTTTTACACCTCAATTTGGTGGCCTAAGGTGCTTTACAAGTGCCTTACTTGGTGGTAATCTTTGTTCAATCAAAAGGAGGCTACAAGCCAAGCTATTAGCTCTCGAGTTTGTGCAAATTGGCAGCACATTGGTAGCACATTTTGGATTTGTATTGCTTGTTGTTTTAGTTTCAATTCCTTCTTCTTTTGGACATCTTATTTGGTACCATTTTGAAGCTTCCTTGTTTGAGAAATTGCATCTTTTGAGCATCAAATTTGAGACATTAAGTGGTTTTGAGGTTGCTTCATTTTGAGTACCAAATTAGAGCACCAAAAATTACTTTAAAGTTCTCAATTGTAACTTGTGGCATACTTAGGTGTCTTGGGGAGCCAAAGGTGTTCAATCCCATATGCTAAGTAGAGCCTTTTTCATACCAATAGTGCAACGTTTTAGTGGTAAGAGTGTTGAAAGTTCTAAGTTCTTTCTCCCCTTGTCTTAGGCCGCATAGTTATATTCATCTTTTCACATTGCATAGTGGCTTGATTTGTGAGACCAAAGTCTCTAAAATTTTGCCAATTTAGGGGTTTGTTTTTAGTGTTAATCTTTTTCCTTTCTTTGAGTCTTGTTTGCATGTTTTGTACTTAGTGCCTCAAGTGATTCTATTTACTTAGCACTTAGACAATTGTGTAATCCGTGAAACCTTTTGCAAGTGTATCTTGGCAAGGACTGACCTTGGTATTTAAGTAGTCTTAAAGATTCACCTCGCCTAACCTGGAGGTCCACTTGTGATTGATTTCCTCTTCCACACTTTTATCCAAGTTCTTAAGTTCATTCAATCACCATGAGTACATATTCTACATATATAGTCCTAGGTTGCATAGGCATAATAGTAATGAGTTGCATCATATCATTCATAGTGACATTCCATTCTTTGGGGAGGATATATGACCAATATCATTCAGAGATTGGATGTGGGATACAGAGAAGTTGGTGCAACCTTTGTTTTATAAATATAGTCAATCTGACATTCTTAGGCATGTTATTTCTAGATTTGTAGGACGTGCACGTGAGTGGTGGCATCAAAGGAAATCTAAAGTGGAGAATGGAAGAGAATCCGACATTAATACTTTTTATGAGTTGAAAGCATGCATGTGGAAAAAATTTATTCCCTCTTCATTTAGGATAACTTAAGAACAAAAGTCTAGGATAAAAAACTTCATTAACATAGGTGACGCATTCATCCAAAATCTTGCCAAGTTTTTTCGTCAAGAAAAAAATTTTAAAAACGCCTAGACTAGCTCTTGAGTAAGGAAAGAGAGATAGCACAACATAAGAGAGAGAAAGAAAAGCTTGAAAAGCTTAGAGCTTTTAAAAGGAAAAAGAAAAGAGAGCAAGAGGAAAATGAGAAAAATGAGAAGACGAAAAAAGATGAAGAAGAAAAGGCAAAAAATGAGATATTAAGAAAAGCCAAAGAAGAGAATGAGAGAAAAGAATTTGAAGAAAGAGAAACTAAGGCAAGAGCAAGAGTTTGAAAGTCAATCCAAGGTGGTAGAGTTTAAGAGAAATTTAAAAGCAAAAAGGGAAATCATGATTAGGGAAGTAGTCTTCCATCCTTCTACACTCCCTTCCATGAAGACCCAATTTCCAAAGGGAGTAATCCCATCTTTAATCTCTTCTTCACACATTTTCTATCAATATCTACTGCATGGTCTTTCTGATTTTATTGAAATTATGTTTGATGACTATTTCAAATATATTTTTGATCTTGGTGGAACCAAACTTCAATTGTTGTGGGCCTTGAAAAACCCTTTTTATCTGAGGACAGATGCTCTTCAATAGGGAAGGGATGATAAATCCACACCAAGGCCCAATCCATGACCCACATGCATCTCAAGTCCAAAGCCCACCAAGAGGCCCAATAACAAAAGGATGCATGATTAAACCATTAGAATAGATTTTATTTTGGGCCACATGTTAGGCCATGTTTTGTAGAATAAATGCTAAAGTACTTTGTTGTTTCGCCTTTAAATTGGGTCGAGATTAGCTTGGAGGCAAAGAGTGGAGATCACTTTTCATGTTGGTGCTAAAATTTGGAGTGCATTTTTGAGCTTGGAGCTTTGCTTGGTGCGCTTGCTTTCCTCGGAACAAGGCAAGTAGAGTGTGAGTGTCCACATGGCTCTTGATCCCACTCTGCTTTGCATCTCACGCCCACAAATAAAGCTTCTCCTCCAAGCTACATTTTCATTACATTTTATGTTGCATCTTCATTTCATATAGGGAGCCATGATTCCTATAAATTGGGTCATTCTACTCCTTTATTTGGTTACTTTTGAATGGTAATAGCCTTGTTGTTGAGAGCACTTCACTCCTATTACCGCAAAAGACACTTGCTAGACTAGTTTCTACTCTAAACTCCTCTAGCCCCCTTCCCTAGAATTGACCTCTATTGTAGGCTTCATCTCCATTCCATCTTCATTGCTTCAAGGGCCTTCAAAACTTGACTTCACTATTTCATTTCAGCTCCATTTACGCTGCAACCATGGACCTTCTCCTCTCCATTTTCGTGTTTGAAGGTTCATCACAATGATTCAATGACAGCGACAGTTTCTGGTTCGTTCGGATGGCTCTCCCGCGAGGTTGTGCGTTATGGTAGATAAGGAGACTCGAAGGTAGAATAAAATTGGGAAAGAGGATTGTCCCTTCGTTGGGGTTTCCTTCTCGTGAGGATTTCAGAGAGTTGGTGATGATGGAGAGTGTTTTTGTGTTGGTTTTAGAGAATATGGAGGAATCGTGTGGTGAAGAGGAAGAAGGAGACCCATGAAGCGTGGATTGGTATGGGTTATGCCGTGAGAGAGTTTTGAGTATATTTGGGTTTATATGCGTTCTGTTTTTTTTTTTTGAATGATGAAGCGTCAGGTGTTAGGGAATTAGTTAGGTGTTGTGCGTAGTGTTAGTTAGTTAGTGGTTAGTTAGATTAGTTAGTGTACGTGGGTGAGCGTAGAGTTAGTGAGTGAATGTGGTGCTGGCTTGTGAGGTAATGTGTGAAGAGAGTGCAGTATGTGCAGTGAGGTTGTGAGTTGCTATATAAGAACAAGAGTGTGTGAGAGGTGCATGCATGGGTTAATGTGGTTGTGAAGAGAGTGTAGTGTGTGCAGAGGGTAGGGATGGCAACGGGGCGGGGCGGGGACAGGTTTCACTATCCCATACCCATTCCCGTAAAAAAAATTCATCCCCATACCCATACCCAAACCCAACAGGTATCAAAGTTTTATCCCATCCCCATCCCCACCGGGTAACAGATATAATCTCGTACCCATACCCGTACCCGTTTCCATACTAACTTCAATATATATTTTATTTAATTTTTATAAAATAATAAAAAATTACGGTAAAGGAAACATAATATTATCAAATATTCAATATTAGAAGGATGGTTGTTTCTTTGATATCAAATACTTTGAAATAAATTATAATTGTTTACATTTTAGATTGGAATACCAAATAAAATTTCATGAGAACTAAAACATTTATTAAATTTGCAAACTGCAAACATTAATGAAACCTAGTTGATAAAATTTAAAAATATTTTTTAAAAAATTTAAAGGAAAACAAATATTCAAATCAAAGTATATTTTAAATGTTTGTTTACTTCAATTTTTTAAATTCTAATTAATCTCTTTTTTATACACTAATAAAAATGATAATATATCACTTAATCAAAATGACGCAAATAACAAATAATAAACATAATAAAACAAATTTAACATGATTATTGTATCTTTTGAACTCCAATATATGTTGGATAGTGATAAAAAAATATTCATGGCAATTACATTAAATTTTGATATTGTAGTAAATAAAAGTTATTTATACAATTATAGTGAAAAATTACAGTATGATTGATATAATGAGTTAAAAAATAAAAATAATTAGATAAAATATACTGAAATAGTATTTTACATGATGAAAATAAACAACAAATAAAAATATTAAAAAATTAACGAATGTATGTCTTAGAAACAATTTGAGAAACTATTGAAAAAAATCACACAAAGGAAAACGAATGTATAATTAAGGGTATGATAAGATGAAAAATACCTTAGACATCTAAGAACACTTTTCAAATATCAACATATATATTCAATGGTTGAAAAATAATTGTTTTAGCGAAACAAAAGAGCTTTTCAAATGAAACAAAAATTAATAAAAATAAGTAAAGAATATTTTTTATATTACCTAGTAAATGAAAGATTTAGGCTATTAAACACTTAAATTGAGAGTATTGAACATACTCATGTGAAAAGAAAATATACAATAAATAAAAATATTAAAAAATAATAGAAATATTCAAATATGAGATATAAAAAATTTGTAATTGACATACATCATTTTAACATAATTACATAAATGTTATGATAAGATGAAAAATATATTGGAGATGCGAATGAGTTTCATGACAACCCAAATAATTAGAAGAAATAAAAAATTGAGAAATATATATATATATATATATATATATATATATATATATATATATATATATATATGGTTACTTAATTAATTGTGAATATGTTAATAATTTAAATGATGACGGAGATATGGCGGGGACGGGTATTATGGTGGGGATATGTACATACCCATAACCATCCCCATACCCAATTGAAAAAGTCGGGAATTTTCCATACCCATACCTAATCAATGCGGGGATTCCCCGTCAAAACGGGGACGAGTTCGGATAATACCCACGGGGACGGGTTTATTTGTCATCTCTAGCAGAGGGTTTGGTGCGGTGATGAGTGAATTTAAGTGAGGTGAGAGAAAAAGTGGGTGAATAGTGAAAGGAGGTGTGTGAGAAAGTGCCTTAGGTGTTCGTTGGGGCATTTTTTTTTTAAATGTTGTTAGTTTTTTTTTTTCGGAAAAGAGGGGTAGGAATAGAAATGGGGTGTGAGGGAATAAAAAGTTAACATTTTTAACAAAAAATGGGCCCAAAAAAAGGTCCAAAAATATTTTCTTTTCTTAATTCCTCGTTAACTTTCTTTCAAATTTTTAAACATCTTCTTTATATATTTAATTCCACTTATTTTTAACCATTTTTTTATCATTTACTATTTACTATTTTTCTTTAAATTTTTTTTGTGAAAACCAATTTATTTGTCCGGACAAAATCGAGTGTTAACACAATTGAAGGGATCTTTATAGTAATTAATTCGGAGAGTTATAACAAGGAACAATACTAGTTCAAGTGGTTGAGAGTACTTGTTTATATCGAAGGAACTTGGGTCCGAGTCTTGTATGTGCTATTAATTTATTAATTTTATTATTTAATTGTTTTCATGCATGCATGATTACAAGATACGAAATCATAAAGCCTTGTGTGAATAAAATGCCAAGAAACATGAATTGGTTTATTGGTTATGCATTTGCTTGGTAATTGTATGGAGGTGAGGCCAAAGTGAGTGCTAAGTGGTAAGAGTCAAAGGGGATCAATTATGTGCAAAGAGCAGTGTTAGGAGTGCAATTGGAGCGAGATTTCCAAGTAAGGGGAGTTGCACCTATGTGTATTTCACAAAGTATGTTTTGTGGTACATTGAATGCATGATAGCCTCTTCCACTTCCGTTTTGTGCTAAAAATCGTGTTTCTAGGTTTCTTCCCAGAAATCGCCTAACGGTGTTCTTGGGCCGCCAGGCGACACAAGCTATTTTGAACTTAGTTTTTGGGTTTTTCCAACAATCGCCTGTCGCCATTAGAGGCTCACTAGGCGGCGCGAGCAACATTGGTAGATTTTTGCGTTTGGTTGAGTTTTGTAGCATGTTTGGGTGTTGTAATCAATTCCTTATCTTAGAATGATCATCTCATGTTATAAATATTTGGAAATGCCTCTGTTGGATCTATATTGGTGAATTGATGATTGGACAAACATGAGGGTTAACTTTGGGGTTTGGGAATGAATTGGAAACGTGATGGCCATGTTGTAATTGTTATGCTATTATGTTTGTTTGTTTAATTGAACATGTAAGAATGGTGGAAATATAATTGAGGTGAATTGTGTGCAAAGGAATAAGGGGCTTATGCATGTGAGGGTTTTGTGGATTTTCTCGCATGCGCAGGAAAATCTACGAATTTTTCCAGAAACTGATGCACCGCTTGGCAGTACATGCTCACCGTCAAGCGATAACCATTATCCAACAACCTTGGTTGGTGGGCTATTTTGGGTTTCGGGTTAGGGTTCTGTTATGCGTCACTTGGTTTACGCATGCATTAATATATGGACAAGTGTATTAAATTATTGGGAATCCAATGCATATGATAAATTTGTGGGATGTGCTAAAATTGCATTGGCATGATTTATTGTAATATTGAAAATTGTGCAGATAAGGGTTACTAAATTATGACTATGTGAAAGTTCCATGCTCAACATGAATTCTGGTTTTGGGAGTAACTCTAATGCATAAAATGTCAAGATAAAATGGGCCTAAGTCAACCATCGAGAGACTAATGCGTTGTGTTGATGTTAAAGCTTGGGTTGACATGAGAGATTGGGTTAAAGGGAATAATTCTAGGAATTGTTTGAGGTACTTCTATGACATTGCATGAGTTCGATGGCATTATTGGTTCCTGGTTTGTGTTCCTAAAAAACATGATTAATATTGTACGGTTTGAGCATTGGCATGCTCTTATTTGTGAATGCATGTGTACATATACATGATAGTTGCATATGAGATTTGGGAGTGCATTGTTAAGTCAAGTTGAGATCATATTTTGAGTTTTGGATGTGTAACTTAACTGTTTGAGGTGTTAAAACCTGCCTTGAGGGTGATAAACTAACAATTGTCACGCCACTAGTATAGCGCCTGGCGACTCATAGTAGACCGTCAAGCGATAAGAAACACCAGGGAGGCCTTGTAGCATGTGGCGCTTGACAGTGAGCTGGGACCATTAGTTGGTTTGCAACATAATTTTGCCTAGCGGCACTTAGGTTGCACCAGGCGGTAGTGCATGGGCAGGGGGCTTTTGTGATGCGTTTTGCATGGTTTATTTTGTTGATCTTGTCTAGATATGGTTGGATAAATTACGAGCAGGAGGGTTCGTAATGGAGTTAGAAACACATGATTAATATAGACAGGGAGCTTCGTATTGGATGTATTCCTGTGTGGGGATACAAGCAGGGAGGTTCGTATGTTCCGTGCTCACACTTGAGGCTGCTATGAGCGGGGAGGTTCAGCAGGTGTTCACACGAGTTGGACTCCGAATGGGGAAGTTTGTAGAGTTGGACTACGCATGAAGAGGTTCGTAGAGTTGGACTACGAGCGGGGAGGTTCGTAGAGTTGGACCACGAGCGAACAGGTTCGTGGAAGCATATGGAATCCCTAAGACCAAGGTTGAGTATGTATTCATCTTATATAGGTTAGGTTGATGATATTGAGAGTTTTACACGACTTGTGGTAATGACTTTGGGTATAAGACATGCTGGGACCCATTTACGAGTGGTGAGTCGTAATGGATGTAAACACGTGGCGATCACGGGTAGTAGTCCGGTGACGTTGGAAATCTTGTGTGAGCATACGAGTGGGAGGCTCGTATTGGTTAGCTCCTCTTGATTGTCACTCACGGGTGGTAAGCCAATGATGTTGGGAATCCTGTGTGAGAATACAGATGCTTATTCATATGGACTAGCTCCACTTGATTGTCACTTACGGGTGGTAGGCCGGTGATGTTGGGAATCCTGTGTGAGAATACAGATGGTGGTTCGTATTGGTTAGTTCCACTTGGTTGTTACGAATGGTGGTTAGTAACGTGATATTTCCACGCGTGTTAGTCTATGAGTGGTAGGCTCGTAGGGGTTAGACCACGAGTGGTAGGCTCATGGCAACATGTGTCATCTTAAGGTCATTGTCAAAGTGTGTAAAATCTAGATGAACATGGTGGAAAGCCATGATTGCTTGTGCATAAGGGTAAAAGTTCTCATAAGGAGTTTTAGGATAAGTTAAAATGCTTTGGGTGAGGGGTTGACGATAAAATTCTCTATGCAAGTGTAATTATACTGAGCTCACCCTTTTTGCTTGTGTTTAGCGATGATCGTGTAACTTGTTACATGGGAGCAGATAATGTTGCAAGTGACGGTGATGATGCATAGAGCCGGAGAAGGGCTAGCTTGGGAAATGTTTTAAAGACCATTTTATATATTTTGTAATCGGTTTAATTATGGTTTTGGAACTTTGGATTTTGTAATGTTTAAGGTTAAAGTATGAATTTGAATTGCGCACGAATAATAATGTTTTAACTTTCCCGCGCTTTGGGAAGAATATTTAATGCCGATTTATTTAAAATATTATTTTCTTTTATTAAATTAATAATATCTGCCTAGGATGTTACAACGAGCACCATTATAATGCCGTTGGGCGCTAGGTCACTGATTTGGTGTTGTCGGGCGCCACTTTTGGACTGCCAGACACTAGAAGTCAGTGTGTTCCAAGGGTTGGGCATCAAGCACCACCCAACTTTCTAGTATGCGTTCTCTTGGTAAAATGAAGATCCCCACTTCATTAACCATTGGATCGAGCTGAAATTTTGACAACTAATCCTGGACACGTGAATCTTCATTTTGATCGGTACAATATTTGTTTTGAAGTTTGTGGTTACATAAAGGATTTTCACATTTTTTATGTACTTTGTGTATGTATATGTTTGAGATGGAACTACTGATATGTGAATATGAAAATGAGGTAAAGAATGTATATGATAAAGTTATGTTTTGAACCTTTTTAGGGTATTTCCCAGGGAGGAAATCCCATTGGTAATGTGTTTTCACTAGGGTGTGCTTTGACAATTAGGACTGTTCCATTTTGTGAAGCTATCATGAACTTTACTAGCTATTCATACTCACGTAGAGGAGAATGGTTAGGTTGTTAGAGTGGCAGGAGGTTCTTTCACAAGGATGGTTCAATTATTCTTATGACTGTGAAAGAGATTAACCTATGAGTGGCAGCTTGGTTGAGCAGCTCGGTAGAGTAGGTTATATCATCACATGTGCATGACTTCACTAGTCTAACATAAAAGCACATATCTAAATAATATTGAGTCTAGAAGAGTTGGTTCATAATATGACATGTTGTGTGGATTCACTATATATTTTGAATTTGGAAATTTATATGCATATGGAATATTTATAATGCATTTGTATCATTTTATTCAATTAGCTTACCCTGCTTGTCTTCTTGTTTGTCTTTTGTTTTATTATTATTTTTTGCTATGATCACTAATGTGGTGTGAGCAAAGGATGATGCAGGTATTGATGCATCAAGGGATGTGAAGAGGCCTTTAGCTTGAGGGTTGGGTTTAATTGGTTAGTATATATGTACAATTTGATAGAAACCCTCAAGGATTTAACCTTTGCCTTGTGTTTGGATGAATAATTTCAACAATGCAAAGAAATTAAAATTCATTGTATTTGAATTGTTTGCAATTAAATTCCCTTCATTTTCTAAATAACTTGTTTGGATAAAAAAATTAAAATATCTTACATTTCAATTTTCATGTTTGGATAATAATATTTCAATTAAATTTCATTTTAATAATATTTATTTTAGGCATAATTATGTCTTGAATCACTAATAAATTTGAAAACTTTCAATTGAGTTTCTAATAAATTTTTTCCTCTGTTGTGTCTTTAAAATTTTAAAAGTTTTCAATGGAGACCTTATAGAGTTAAGTGTGACGGTTAACTTTGTGATGTGACACTTACACTGTTACTCTTCATAAATTTCCTCACATAATATTTTGTTATAAGAGGCTTATGTACATACTCAACTCAAAAATATATTATTATTGCTAGGCCCAAAATGGCCCAATAAGCATGAGATCTAGGTGTGAGATTTATATGAAATATTAACACTCGTAAAATCAGTGAAAGATGAAATATTAACACCCCTATAAATACCCCAAATCACAAAGAGTAATCTAATTTGATACTCATTTTTAACTCTCATACTTGCAAAATACTCCTTATTGACTTAAGTGTTAGAGTACCTACAGGTAGACTTTTCCGTTTTCTGACAAATCAAAGCTTGCACCTGCTCCGGAGATTAGACTAATTTATCTTTTATCAACCAGATAAATTTTCAATAAGAATATTTATAGTTTTTGGTTATCAACTTAACTTTAGAAGATAACAAAAAGATTTAAAAAAATAATTCAAGTTCCAAATAATCTAATAAATAAAGTATAATAAATTTATCATTCAAATTATTTATATACACAAAAATAAAAGTACAATACAATATGTTATATAAGAGTAGATTTTGAATTGAGTCTCAATTCACTTATACTAAACTTATCACGTAACTCTTTAAGGTCCAATTTATGCTTGAGTCATACTACATCATGTAAATATCCTAATCTTTCAAGTTTGATGTTTAGAAATTAAATGAATATATATATATATATATATATATATGCTTAAATAGTCATGTGGTCCTAGTTTAGGATTTCTTTTCAATTTGGTCCTAAATTTCGCAAATTCCGTTCAATTCGGTCCTTTTCCTTAACTCCGTCAAAACAGTTAACAAAACAGTGTCTAGCGTGGACTCTTACTATGATGTGGTGCACTATTGAATAACGTGGTCGTTATTTTACTGTAGTGCCCTTTTTAATTTTAATTAGATGGGTTTAGGGTTAGAAATTGGTCAAAATTGGGTTTAGGGTTTCATTAAGAATTGAGGATTTTGTTCAATTGAAGATCTGAGGAGATTGTGCATTCGCTTTAGAAAGAGAATAGGGTGGATGACGGGAGAATTGTTAATGTGATGAAGGATTGACCCTAACCAAGGATGGAGGCATATGCTTAAGAAGACTAAGTATGTTTAGAAAGGAAGTTTACTAATCCTTTATCCATGTTTTTTGTTGTCATTATGTTTGAAATTTCCTAAGTTGACTTAGTTGAATCAAGCTTAGTTGACTTGTTGACCTTTGACTAGGTTTCACTTGTTGACTAGAGTTGACTTGACTTAAGCCAACATGCTAATCCTAATTCATGTGTTTTGTAGGTTTAAGTAAGGTTAATTATGGTGGATGATGTAGCACAACCCTAGTGGAGAAGAGGAGATGATATGGAGAAAAGGCAAAACGCATAAAGTAAAAGGCATAAAGCAAGTATACATATGTACCTTTGGTCTCCTTTGTTTTTAGCACACTTGGGCCACTTTTTGGAGACATATGAGACACCTTCATTGTCTCCTTTAGTGCTAGAACAAAATTAGCCTTGCACACACCATATTTAGCTCTTTTGTCTCTCATTTTTGTAACCCTACTTGACCTAGTTTGTACAAGCTAGGGTTAGGTTTTTGTAGAGAAATCCTTAGGTATCTTTTATTTTCATAGAGGCCCCTAAACTCTTCTATATAAGGGGTGCTCCTAGACATGTAAAAGGGTTGAACATTTTGAAGTAAAAACACTCTTGTGTCTCAACCATTTGTGAG